>Ga0307372_10000382_pt1 | contig 78528 bp, 67 predicted proteins | sample OX1MG_FD_202533 | JGI IMG/M metagenome (GOLD analysis project Ga0307372, IMG submission 202533) | Soil microbial communities from Risofladan, Vaasa, Finland - OX-1 | ecosystem: Environmental > Terrestrial > Soil > Coastal area > Acid sulfate soil | place: Finland: Risofladan, Vaasa | collected... | reverse complement strand
ACCTGGTTCGCATGGTTCCCGACCGTCCGGTTTCCTTTGAGGTATTCGCGGATGAGGAAGCCGGCATGGAGGAGCAGGCCCGGACGATTGCCTCGTGGGGCGCGAATGTGAACGTGAAGATTCCGGTTACGGACCAGGAGGGCGTGTTCATGGGTCCGCTGATCCAGCGGCTGTCGCGCGCGGGGGTCAAGCTGAACGTGACGGCGATCCTGACGCTGGACCAGGTTGCACGGGTGACGGATGCGCTGCATTATGCGACGCCGGCGATCGTGTCCGTTTTTGCCGGACGAATCGCGGATACAGGAATTGATCCTGTGCCGATGATGAGGAAGGCGCGTCAAATCCTCTGCGCACGGCCTCGCGCGGAGCTATTGTGGGCCAGCCCGCGGGAGCTGCTGAATATTTTCCAGGCCGAGTCGGCAGGCTGCCACATCATCACGGTTCCGCCGGAGATATTGAACAAGCTGGGCCTGGTAGGCAAGAACCTGACGGACTACTCGCTCGAAACCGTCACCATGTTTCACCGTGACGCGCACGCGGCAGCGTACCGGATTTCCGCGGCAGGCGCCGGCCCCGCATAGAAGCTACCCGGTCAGTGCTGCAATACGTAGTCGCTTTTCGCCGGCTTGGCCCCGGTCTGTTTAGGCGTCGGCAACTGCGTCTTGTCCCAACCGCCGCCGAGCGCCTGGATGAGCTCGATGGAGGCGTTCATCTGCTCGATTTGCAGGGCCGTCAGCGTTCGCTGATCGGAAAGCAGGGTCGTCTGCGCGACCGTGACATTGATGTAGGGGTCGAGTCCGGTCTGGTAGCGGCCCATCTCCAACCGCAGATATAGTTTTGCCGAATCGACCGCTTCCTGCTGCTTGAGGATTTGCTGCGAGAGGATGCGTGTCGCGGCCAGGTAGTCCTCGACCTGCTGGAAGGCGGTCAGGACGGTCAGCCGGTATCTGGCCACATCGGCGTTATAGATGGCCGTGTATTGATGGAGCTGCGCGCGATAGAGTCCGCCATTAAAGATTGTTTCCGCGATCGACGGCCCGATGGCCCAGTAGCGGCTGGGCCAGTCGAACCAATGCTTGAAGAGCGACGACTCCAAGCCGCCTATCACGCTCAACGTAACATTGGGGAAGAAGGCCCCGTAGCCGATGCCAATGGTTGCGTTGTCTCCGGCGATTGTCCGTTCGGCCGCGGCGATGTCCGGACGGCGCTCGAGCAGCGCGGACGGGACACCGGTGGGAATGGGCGGGGGCGAGGTAAGCTCGGGCTGCACGGGGAATGAGAAGTCGGTTGCCGGCTTGCCGATGAGCGTTGCGATGGCATGCTCGTACTGCGCACGCGACACGCCTGCATTCAGTGCGGCTGATTCCGCGCTGGCGAGCGTTGTTTTGGCTTCGACAACAGAGATGTAGTCATTGACGCCGGTTTCGTACTGGGTTTGGGTGAACTGCAGGGCCTTTTTGTCCGCTGCCACCGTGTCATTGAGGATTTTCTGGAGGGCATCCTGTCCGCGCAGCGAGAAGTAGTATTCGGCGAGGCTGGCCTGTTCGACCAGCTTCTCATTGGCGAGATCGGCGGCGCTGACCTGCGCGCTGTACTCCGCGGACTCCACCTCGCGGCGAATCTTGCCGAAGAAATCCGGTTCCCAGGAGACCTGAAGCGGGAGGGTATAGGTCTGGCCGGTGTGTCCGGCGTTGGCCGTGGCGGTGTTGCTGAGGTTTCCTGATGATTTGGAACGGGTATAGGATGGGCCGGTGGTCACGGTGGGCCAGTATTGCGCGCGCGCCTCATGCACCAGGGCGCGGGCGGCCATGTAGTTCTGGAAGGCAATCCTGATGTTCTGGTTGTTGACGTTGACCTGCTCCTCGAGCGCGTTCAGCTGCGGATCGTGGAAGATTTCCCACCATTTGCCACGCAGCATTGCGGCCTGAGGCGAGGCGACCTTCCAGCCGGGCGCGTTCTTGAAATTGACCGTGGATTCCTTGTAATTCGGCGCAACCGCAGCCGGGGCGCTGGGTGCGCGGAACTTTGGCCCCGGAGTGCAGCCGGCCAGAGCCGCGCACAAGGCGGCAGCCAGCAGGGCCGATGCCTGCTTCTTCTTCGTTCTTGTCATAGTGAGCTTCCGGACAAAACTCATCGCGTGGTCCGGTCCAGTCTTCATAGCGCGGCCTCGCCGAGTTCAGGATTGAAAGTATCGTGATGCTTGCCGAGCACGCGCAGCCGCAAGCGATCGAGGTACAGGTACACCACCGGAGTGGTGTAGAGGGTAAGCATCTGGCTCATGATGAGGCCGCCCACGATGGAGATGCCGAGGGGCCGCCGCAGCTCTGAGCCCATGCCGGTACCGAAGGCCAATGGCAGCGCGCCGAAGAGCGCGCTCATGGTGGTCATAAGGATGGGGCGGAAGCGGAGCATGCAGGCCTCGAAGATTGCGTCGCGGGTGCTCATGCCCTGCTCACGCTCGGCCATGAGGGCAAAGTCGATCATCATGATGGCATTTTTCTTCACGATGCCGATGAGCAGGACGATGCCGATGATGGCGATCACGTTCAGGTCGGAGTGGAATATCTCAATCGCGATCATGGCGCCGATGCTGGCCGAGGGTATGGTGGAGATAATTGTCAGCGGGTGCACCAGGCTTTCGTACAGAATGCCGAGCACGATGTACACCGCCAGAATGGCCGTGATGATCAGGTATTTCTCAGAAGCCAGCGACTTCTGATAGGCCTCCAGGGTTCCGGAGAAGGATCCGTGCACGGTCTCCGGCGTGCCGAGGTCATTCTGCATTTTCATGATTTCCTTCGTTGCCTGGCTCAGGGACATGCCCGGCGCGAGGTTGAACGAGACGGTGACGGAGGGGAAGAGGCCGGTGTGGTTGATGTCGAGCGGCGTAGTGGTCTGCGAGGCCGTGGTCATCGCGGAAAGAGGAATCGGCCCGTTGCCTGTATGCAGGTAGATGTTCTGGAGTCCGGCGGGCGACTGCCAGTATTTCGGCGCAACCTCAAGCACGACATAGTACTGGTTGAGCTGCGTATAGATGACCGAGACCTGTGACTGTCCAAAGGCCGAGTAAAGCGACCGATCCAGTTCCTGCGTGGTCACGCCGTAGCGCGCGGCGGTGGTGCGGTTGTAGTGGAGAGACTCGCTCAACCCGCCATTCTGCTGGTCGGTGTTTACGTCGAGGAGGCCGGGCAGCTTACGCATGTTCTTGAGCAGAATCGGGCCCCAGTGAAACAGCTCGGCCAGCGTATCTGCCTGGATGGTGTATTCGTAGAGCGCATTGCTGCCTCGCCCACCTATGCGGAGATCCTGCGCGGGTTGTAGAAACACCGAGGCTACGGGAAGCCGGTTCAGCTTGGGCCGCAGGCGGTTGACAACGGCCATAGCGCTGATTTTTCTGACGCTGAGCGGCTTGAGCACAATGAACATGAAACCGCCATTGCCGGAGCCGACGTAGCCAACGACATTCTCGACGGCAGGATCTTTCTTGACTACGCCGACGAGTTTTTGGAGCGACTTGTTCATGACGGTGAACGACGCACTTTGCGAGCCCTGAATGCCGCCCCGGATGCCGCCGGTGTCCTGCTGCGGAAAGAAGCCCTTGGGGATACGGACGATCAGGACAAAGTTCAGCACAATGATCATGATGAGGGTGACCAGCGTGAGTCCGGGATTATCGAGAATCCAATCCAGGCTGTGCCGGTAGCCATTGAGCACCGAGTTGAAGACCTTCTCATTGAGGCGGTAGAGCCGGCCGTGCTTTTCCTCGACATCACGCGCCTTGAGCAGGTGCGCGCACATCATGGGCGTGGTGGTGATGGAGACGACCATCGACACCAGGATGGCGGTGGAGAGCGTCATTGCGAATTCGCGGAAGAGGCGGCCGACGATGCCGCCCATGAGCAGGATGGGGATAAACACGGCGACCAGCGACATGCTTATGGCGAAGACGGTGAAGCTGATTTCCTCGGCGCCCTTGAGAGAAGCCTCCATGGGAGTCATGCCCGCTTCGAGGTGGCGGGTGATGTTCTCCATTACTACGATGGCGTCGTCCACGACGAAACCTGTGGCGATGGTGAGCGCCATGAGCGACAGGTTGTCGATGCTGAAATTCAGCAGATACATGACGGCGAATGTGCCGATGAGCGAGATGGGCACGGCCACTGTAGGAATGAGCGTGGAGCGAGGGCTGCGCAGGAACAGAAAGACGACCAGCACCACCAAAACGATGGAGAATGCGAGGGTCCACTCGACATTGTCGACGGAGGCGCGGATGGTCTCGCTGCGGTCGTGGATGATGCGCAGGTTCATGCCTGCGGGGATGGCTGACCGGAGGAACGGGATCTGCTTTTTGATGCGGGCAATGGTCTGAATAATGTTGGCGCCGGGCTGCCGGAAAATGATGACAACAATCGACGGCTTTCCGTTGAGGTAACCGGCGTTGCGAAGGTCCTGGGTGGAGTTGATGACCTGGGCCACGTCACTCAACCGGACCGCTGCTCCGTTGTGGTAGCCAATAATGAGCGGGGCATACTGCGCGGCTCGGGAGATCTGGCCGTTGACAACGATGTCTTCCGTCGTGCTGCCGTTGGCCAGGGACCCGCGGGCGAAGTCAGAGTTCTCGCGTGTGAGGACGGCCTGAATGTCCTGCATGGTGAGCCCGTAGCTGTTCAGCTTGGTGGGGTTTACCTCAACGCGCACGGAGGGCAGCGCGCCGCCGCCGACGTATACCTGGCCGACACCTTCAATCTGCGACAACTTTTGCTCGATGAGCGTGGACGCCTTGTCGTACATCTGGGCGCGGCTGTAGTTGTCCGACGTCATGCCCATGATAAGAATGGGGGCGTCAGCCGGGTTGATCATGCGATAACTCGGATTGCCGGGGAGATTTGCGGGCAGGTAGGTTCGCGCGGCGTTGATGGCCGCCTGAACATCGCGGGCCGCGCCATAGATGTTGCGGTTGAGGTCAAACTGGAGCGTGATGCGGGTGCTGCCCAGCGAGCTTGAGGAGGTCATCTCCGTAACCCCGGCGATGTGCGCGAACTGGCGCTCCAGCGGGGTTGCGACCGAGGAGGCCATGATCTCCGCGCTCGCGCCGGGCAGGCCGGCCTGCACGGAGATGGTGGGGAAATCCACCTGCGGCAGCGGAGAGACCGGCAGCACCGTGTATCCGACAGCGCCCGCAATGGCCACGGCGACTGTAAGCAGCGTAGTCGCAACGGGCCGGCGGATGAATGGTGCGGAGATATTCATCGCACTTCCTCGCCCGGCTTCGGATGGAAGATGGTGCTCTCGGCGTTCACTCCGGAAATACGCTGCGCGACCTTATCGAAGAAGATGTAGATGACCGGCGTGGTGTAGAGGGTGAGAATCTGGCTGAGCAGCAGGCCGCCCACCATGGCGATTCCCAGCGGCCTGCGAAGTTCGGATCCGAGACCGGAGCCGAGGGCCAGCGGCAGTCCGCCCAGCAACGCCGCCATGGTGGTCATCATGATGGGGCGGAAGCGGAGCAGGCTGGCCTCGTAGATGGCGTCGGTCGAGTTTTTCCCGCGCTCGCGCTCGGCCTCCAGCGCAAAGTCGACGATCAGAATACCGTTCTTCTGGACAATACCGATGAGCAGGATGATGCCGATGATGGCGACCACGTTGAGGCTCTGATGGAAGAGCATGAGCGCGAGCAGCGCGCCTACGCCGGCAGATGGCAGCGTGGAAAGGATGGTGATGGGGTGGACAAAGCTCTCATACAGCACGCCGAGCACAATATAAACGGTGACGAGGGCGGCGAGGATAAGGAGCGGCTCGTTGGTGAGCGAGCTTACGAAGGCCTTTGCCGTGCCCTGGAAGGAGGCCTGGAGGCTGGCCGGGAAGTGCATGCCGTTGGCAACCTTATCGATGGCGCTGATGGCCTGGCCAAGCGAGGCTCCGGGAGCCAGATTGAACGACACTGTGACCGCCGGGAACTGTCCCTGATGGTTGATGGAGAGCGCCTCGGTCGCGGTTGAGTAGTGGCTGAAAGCACTGAGCGGCACAGCGCTGGCCGCTGCGGAGCTGATCCTTGTGTTGGACGCGTTGACGTCCTGCAGCACACGGGCCGGAGGCGCAAGCGTATTGGGCGAGGGCGTATACTTCGCGGTCGAGGTCAGGGCGTTGGATCCGGCAGACGCGGAGCTGGACGCCGCGAAGGTTGTGGCAGAACCGGCGCCGCTGGTTCCATTTGAGGCTCCCGACTGGACATACAGTTCGTTCAGGTCATTCGGGTTCTGCTGGAACTTCGGCATGGCCTCCAGAATGACGTGATACTGGTTGAGCTGCGTGTACATGGTGCTGATCTGGCGCTGCCCAAAAGCGTCGTACAGCGTGTTGTCCACGGTGGTTGGTGCAATCCCAAGGCGGGAGGCAGTGACGCGGTCGATCATGAGCGAGACGGCGCGGCCGCCGGTCTGCTGATCGGTGGCCACGTCGGCCAGTTCGGGCAGCTTCTTGAGCCTGGCGACGAATTTGTTCGCCCACATATTCAGCTGGTTCTGGTCGGGATCCTCGATCGTGTACTGGAACTGCGTGCGGCTGACGCGGTCGTCCACCGTCAGGTTCTGCACCGGTTGCATGTAGAGGGTAATGCCGCTGACCTTCTTCGCCAGGCTCTTCTGCAGGCGGCGAATCACATCGGATGCGTTAATTTTGCGCACGCTGAGCGGCTTGAGGTTAATCGACATGCGGCCGCTGTTGAGGGTTGTGTTGGTGCCGTCCGCGCCGATAAAGGAGGACAGGCTTTCGACGGCCGGGTCCTGAAGGACGACCTTCGCCATCTCCATCTGCTTCTTCTTCATCGCATCGAAAGAGATGGACTGGGGCGCCTGCGTGATGCCCTGAATCACGCCGGTATCCTGCACCGGGAAGAAGCCCTTGGGGATTACGATGTAGAGCCACACGGTGAGCGCCAGCGTGGCCAGCGCGAAAATAAGCGTGGCTCGCTGGTACTTGAGCACCCACTTGAGCGTGCGCCCGTAGAAGGCGATCATGCGCTCGAAGGCACGCTCAGAAACCCTGTAAAACCAGCCCTCCTGCGCCCTGGGGTCATGACGCAGAATCCGCGAGCACATCATTGGCGTGAGCGTGAGCGAGACAACCGCCGAAATCACGATGGTAACGGCGAGCGTCACGGCGAACTCGCGGAACAGACGGCCCACGACATCGCCCATAAACAGCAGCGGAATGAGCACAGCGATGAGCGAGACTGTGAGCGAGAGAATGGTGAAGCCGATCTGTCCTGCGCCCTTGAGCGCGGCCTGCAGCGGCGGTTCGCCTTCTTCGAGGTAGCGCGTGATGTTCTCGATCATCACGATCGCGTCATCGACCACAAAGCCGGTGGAGATGGTGAGCGCCATCAGCGAGAGATTGTCGAGGCTGTAGCCCAGCAGATACATGGCCGCGAACGTGCCGATGATCGACAAGGGGACGGCGACGCTGGGAATGATGGTGGCGTACAGGCTGCGCAGAAACAGGAAGATGACCATGACCACCAATGCCACGGTGAGCATGAGCTCGAATTCAACGTCGTGGACGGACGCCTGAATGGCGGTGGTGAGGTCGGTGAGCGTGGTGATTTTGAGGCTGGCCGGCAGCGTGGCCTGGAGCTGCGGCATCAGCTTCTTGATGCTACGCACGACGTTGATGGTGTTGGCGCCCGGCTGCCGCTGGATATTCACGATCACGGCAGGCGTGGTGTTCATCCACGCGGCCTGCGTATTGTTCTCCACGCCGTTCACAACGTTCGCCACATTCTTGACAAACACCGGCGAGCCATCGCGGTAGGCGATAACAACATTCTTGTACTGATCGCTGGTTTCCAACTGATCGTTGGCATCGATCTGGTAGTTCTGGTACGGCCCGTCAAAGGTGCCCTTGGCCGCATTCACGCTGGACGACGTGAGCGCCGCGCGAACGTCTTCAAGGTTCAGACCGTATGAGGCGAGCGCGGTTGGGTTGACCTGAATGCGCACCGCCGGTTTTTGTCCACCGCTGATGCTGACCAGGCCTACACCCGCCAGCTGCGAAATTTTGGGGGCCAGGCGCGTGTCGACAAGGTCTTCAACCTGCGGGAGCGACATCGTGTCCGACGTGATCGCCAGAGTCAGGATGGGCGCGTCCGCCGGATTCGTCTTGTTGTAAACAGGCGGCGTGGGCAATACGGACGGCAGGAAGCTCTGTGCGGCGTTGATTGCCGACTGCACCTCCTGCTCGGCCACATCGATGTTAAGCGAGAGATCGAACTGCAGCACGATGACCGAGGTGCCGCCCGCGCTGGTGGAGGTCATCTGACTGAGGCCCTGCATTTCGCCGAACTGGCGTTCGAGCGGAGCCGTGACCGTGGTGGCGACCACCTTGGGGCTGGCGCCGGGATAGAACGTGAGCACCTGAATCGTCGGGTAATCGACTTCAGGCAGCGCCGACACGGGCAGTTGCGTGTACGCAACAATGCCTACGAGCAGGATGGCGGCCATCAGCAGCGACGTCGCCACCGGCCGCAGAATGAATGGGCGGGAAGGACTCACGGCTCGTTGCTCTCACTTGCCGGGGGCGCGGGCGCGGCCTGGGCGATGTGCACCTCGGAGCCCTCGCGGAGCTTCTCAAAGCTGCTGGTCGCGACCACATCCCCGGGGTTGATACCCGTGACGACGGTCATTCCCTCGTTGGTGATTCCGGAGGTTACGTCCTGCATTTTTGCGATTTTCTCGTTCGGCTTTTTGCCATTGACGAGGAGGAAGACGAAGGCCTCCTGCCCGTTGTGCTGGATGGCCTGCGAAGGAACCAGGGTTTTGCTGTGCTCCGTATCCACCAATAGCCGCGTGTTCACGAACTGGTTGGGATAGAGCAGGTCCTTCCGGTTCTGGAATGTGGCGCGCAGCTTGAGTGTTCCGGTGGTGGTATCGATCTGGTTGTCGAGTGCGGTCAGCTCCCCGGTACCGAGCTTCTGTGTCTGATTTGCATCCCACGCTTCCACCGTGAGCTTGTGTCCGGCGCGTGTCTGCTTGAGCACCTGCTCCAGGTTGCTCTCCGCCAGCGTGAAGACCACCGTCGTCGGCTCCATCTGCGCGACTACAACGAGCGGCGTGCTGGAGCCGGCCTGCACCAGATTGCCGGGATCCACGAGTCGCAGGCCGACCTTGCCGGTAAACGGCGCGACGATGTGGCAGTAGCTCAGCAGTACCTTGTCGAATTCCAGCGTGCCCTTGTCGGCCTGCACCAGACCTTCGTCCTGCTGCACAAGCTTTTCCTGGTCCTCAACAATTTGCCGGGCGATGGCGTTGCGCGCCCATGCAGCCTGGTAACGCGCCAGGTCCATGTTTGCCTGGGCCAGCAGGTTGGTGTCGCGTTCGAGATTTCCGGTTGCGGTGTCTACGTTGGCCTGGTACTGGCGAGGATCGATCTCCAGGAGGGGCTGTCCCTTGTGGACGAACTGGCCTTCGCGGTAGTAGACCCTGGTCACCACTCCTGTTACCTGGTTGTAGATGGTGGCCGTCTTGACCGGGGTTACGGTGCCCAGGGCGTTGAGATAAACGCCGATGTCACCCACTTTGGCCGTCGCCGCCGTCAATGTGACCGGCCCACTGAACATGCGGCGTCCGCCCGGCCCAGCTGCGGCCTGCTGTTTCCCACTCTTGCGGAGCAGCAAATAAAAGATTCCTGCAAAAATCAGCAGCAGGATCAAAATCCAGAGCCACTGCCGACGCCTCCTCCGCTCGGGTGGAACTGCGCTGCGAGCGTAGGGAGATGTAGGTTGACTGGGAAAATTTGAAGACACTGGCGGCTTTTGCTCCATCGTTTCTTCTTGCACCGTTTCCGCGAACCTGCCTCGGGCAGGCTGTGTGGACCTTTATGATTTCTTCCATCTGGCAGGCGGCTTTTTGAGAGCCCGGTTAACTTCAGCGAATCGATTCAATAACAAACCGGAGCAAGGGCCGCAGGGTTAGGCTGTGACTCTTTCAGAGTACAGCGGAAATTTGCTTCTATGGACGATTGAAGGCCGTGGATTGTTGCAGTTTGGGCATACAACGGAGCAAAAAAATACCCCTGCCTCGCACCATTAGCTGAATCCTGAATATACGAACCTAGCTTTGCGGCGCGCCTGCGGCCTGAAGTACCTCAACGGCGGCAGCGTGCCGCCGCTCCCGCGCATAGTCGATGGGAAGTTTGCCCTGGTCGCAGCGGGCCTCGGCACGCGCTCCACGGCTGAGGAGCAGCTTGATCAACTCCGGCTTTCCGGCGGCCGCGACCTGGTGGAGTGGGGTAAACCCGCCCGCCTGCACGGCGTTGACATCGGCGTCGGCATCGAGCAGCAGACGCACCGTGTCTTCTGAATTGCAGAGCGCGAGGGCCGCGTGCAGGGCCTGGTTGTGCTGGGGATTATGCGAATACTGGTGCGTATGCGCCCCGTGCTCGAGCAGCAATTTGACCGCATCCGGCCCGGCAAAGGCACAGGCAAGGTGCAGCGGGGTCCATCCGTCGCCAGACACCGCCCACACCTGCATGGCGTCCGCGGCGATAAGCTCGCGGAGCCGCACTGAGTCGCCCAGTGCCGCCGCCTCAAATATGTCGAGGTCCCCCACGGCGGGCTGCAGGCACTGGGTAATCTCCGGCTGATGGGCGTAGATCGACCACATCAGCAGGGAGACGCCCTGCGCGTCGCGGGCCAGTGCCGCGCCAGGTTCTTCCTGCACGAGCGCGGCGATCTCCGCCTTCTGGCCCCTGCGAATCATGTTCACCAATTGCTGGCTCATGGCCTCAGTATAGTGCTGTTGCTGAAACAGAAACGGCGCCCACGAATGTGGACGCCGTCGCCGGTCGCCGTTTTGAATCGGGCGCTTAGCTCGCGATTGCCAGTAATAAAGGATCGATCGCCGGCTGCGGCTTGATCTGCGGCATCCGGATAGGGGCATACAGCCCCTTCGCCACCTCAGTAAAAACACTATTTGTCGTATCTTCCACCCGTGTGGATTGAATATGAAGCTTGCGTACCGCGTTCATGGCCACAGTCGAGAGCAAAAAACGGTTGGGGATCTGAAGCTGTGCGGAATACACCAGTTCTGAACGCATAAGGGTCCTCTTTTCGCGTGAATTGTTTCTACTGGCCAGACTCAAACAGCAAGGAGACCGATAAGGGCTTAGGACCCTGTGGCAAGTGGAAAATCTCAAAAATACCACTCTTACCAGCATACTCTGAAAAGCACCAACGCGCGGAATGACGCCGCATAACGCGTCCTGATGCTTAGATTTAGACGGTCTGCGCCGCTGCGCTCGAGACCCGCCAACGATAAAACCGCCAAGCGTAAATTCCCAGATTGAGCGCACAGACGGACGCTCCGACCGAGCCTACCAGCCACCAAGGCAGGTTGGGATAGACGATTCGATCGAGGTAATGCAGCAGGAAGCTGCCATGGTAGGCCTGCATGCCCGCAAGTGCCTCAAAATGCTGTTCAGCCAGCGTGAGCGGGCAGGGCCAGGGACCGACTTCAACGATGACTCCCCAGCACAGGGAGAGGACGTGCAGAGCGGTCCACACCGGACGTCCGCGGGTAAAGAATACGCCGAAGATCACGGCGAGGATCCATGTGATGTGGAGCCCGAGGATGGTGAGGGCGAGGAACTTCATCTGGAAGTGAACTCTACCGCGAAACCGCTATTGGCCGTCTTCCGCAAGTATCTTCCCCAACGTCTTTTTGTGCTTTCGGGCACGTTTTTCGGCGCGCGGATTGTCTTCAATGACCCGTTCGGCCTTGGGCTGTCCCACCCGTTCCCGGGCGTTCGCTTTGACCGCCTTGACGACGGAGAATTTTTGTTTTTTCTGCCTGGTCATAAGAAAAACCTTCTTTCTTATCTTCTTTTCTGCTCCGGCTTCCCGTCCGGCACAGTTCTCCATAAAATGAATGCAGGAAAGTCTTAGGGGGTGAATGAGTGGACGAGCGCAATTTTTTTGACGAAAGACCTGAGCAGCGCAATCATACGCTTACCTGCCCCAGTTGTGGTCAATCGGCGGAGTATCAATTGAACTGGCTGGTGCGCCGCAAGAAGAATGCGCTGCCCCGCAATGCCGATGAGCGCGACCGCGCACGCTTTGCGAAGGCCCAGTCGTACATGGTGCGCCGCGACGACCAGGTGGCCTGCAAGAATATCCGCTGCCGCAAGCGTTTTGAGGTAGCAGGAGTGCAGACGGTTGCATTTCTGCAGTCCGCATAAACGCTGCAGGCGAGAGGCTGGTCAGTACCCGGAGTAGTAGCCTGTTGTGGTTCGGGCTTTCAACCTGGGTTTCGCAATTTTTATCTGAATCGCGTGGTATACGTCCGGTTGACTTGCGGGCGCCGTGTAGGTCAGTTGATAGAAGTTCTGCATGTCGTTCATGACCTTCTGCATGAGCCCGGAAATGTTGTTGCTCCAACCTAAAATCAACCCTCCCGAATGCAGCGTCAGGGCTTGCAGTGACAAATTGCCGTACTGGATACGTCGAAACTTGCGCACCGGCTTGAGGAACTGATCGAAGTCGAAGTCGTCCTTATCCGAAAGGCCATCCGGATTCAACGCATAGAGCGTGATTTGGTTTTTCCGGAGATTGCTGGTGAAGCCCTCCAGGTCATTGAACATCACCTGCTGATTACTCTTGCTGAGTGAGTTGCCGGGGCCATTGAGCAAGGGCCATCCCGGCGATACCCAGAGCATGATCTTGCGGCCCGAAGCCATGCCCTCAGACTGAATCACCTGATTGAGCATTTTCAGCGACAGTACATATCGATCGGCGTCGCCCGCGGCTCCCCCCGAGCGACGAATTGGGCGCTGGGAGATGGGATGGTGAGCGAGGGCGGCGCTGAGCAACGCGCCATCCTGGGTATAGTTCTGCAATATTTTTGACTTTGCGTCGGTAAATATTTCCAGCGAGGTCGGATAGGGGAGCTTGCCGCCGTTTGCCTGGAAGAATTTTTCCATTTCCTGGCGTTCATACGGCAGCTTGAAATAACCGGTATTCACATCGTCCACGATAATGATGACTTCGACCGGAGATGCCTTGCCCGTCATCGGCTGGAACGAGGTGATTTTCTGCGGAATGCCGTTATCGAGAACGGTGAAGTCCGACTTCGTGAGTCCGGCAACGGGCAACCCCTTGTGTCCGGTGACGACGACGTCGAGACTGAGGATGTCTGGCTGGGACTGGCCGCTGACGGCGCTGCTGCTTTGAGCCGGTAAAAGTGATGCTGTCAGCAGAAGAAGAATGGCTAGATTGAAACAGCGCGTGCTGATACGCACAAACACCTCCCGGAAATCACAATCCACAGCACCAGCAAATATAAACGGCCGGCTGTAGATGTGACGCAGAGAGTGTGCGAAAAAAAGCTTAACCTACGCGCTGCTGCGAACGCATTTGCTGCAGGCGCTGGGCAGCCTTGGCTCTTGCCCCCTGGACCCACTCCTGAAGCTGCTCAAAGCTGGCAAGTCCAGAGTGCTGCTCGACCGGCCTGCCATTCATGAACACCATGAAGTGAGGAATCCCACGAATGAAGTAACGGTTCGCCAGTTGCGGATAACGCTCTGTGTCGACCTTGAGTACCAGAGCTTCTCCTGCCATCTCAACCGCAACGCGCGCTACCCCAGGGGCAGACATAAAACATGGTCTGCACCACTCAGCCCAGAAGTCCACCAGTACCGGAACTTGCGACGTCTTCACGATCTCATCGAATGTTTCGTCATCGACTTCGATCGGATCCTGCAGGAGAGCCAGTACGGTCTTACAGGCTCCGCAATACCCCACATCCGCGAGATGCGACCCCGGCACACGGTTCTTGGCACTGCACCGCTGACATATTCGAATTACCGGCATAGAATCTCTCAGCTCCTTCTAATTCTTAATACAACGCCATGTAATCTGCGGAATACGGCTCAGTGGACTCTATATTACCCGGAAATGTTTCCCGCAGGAACAAAAATATTCAATATTCCTTTGGGCGCATTTGCAGCATTTTTAGGGCTACCTGAAGACCGAAAGAGTCCCAGATCGCAAATTTCGGATATACTGATTCGTTTGCCATGAAGATACTAGTCTGCATTAAGCAAGTACCGCAAAAAGATGCCCCTCTGAAGCTGGCCGAAGACGGCAAGTGGATACGGGAAGACGTTTCTTATGAAGTAAATGAGCCCGATGCGTACGCCCTGGAAGAGGCGCTGCGGCAGAAGGAAAAGCACCAGGGCGAGGTGGTGGTTTTAACGGCCGGACCGGCGCGGTCATCGCAGGTACTACGCGAAGCTTTGGCGAAAGGCGCGGACCGGGCCATTCACCTGGAAGATGACCGGTTTACCCGGCTGGATTCGGCCAATACGGCCCGGGCGATTGCAGCGGCCGTCCGGGAAGAGAACTTTGACCTGATCGTTACCGGGTTGCAGTCGGATGATTACGGATGTGCCCAGACCGGGGTGTTACTGGCGGAACTGCTGCGGATTCCCCACGCGACCATCATTATAGGGATAGAGAAGACGGACAGCGGTCTGCACCTGAAGCGCGAGCTGGAGGCCGGGCACTACCAGTACATCGACATGCCGATGCCGGCGGTGCTGACCATCCAGAGCGGGATTAACAAGCTGCGGTATGCGACGCTGATCGGCATCAAGCAGGCGAAGACGAAGCCGGTGCGCAAGGTGGAGTGGGCCGAGGTCGAGCCGCACCTCTCGAAAAACCAGCAGCAGATCGAGCGGCTGTACGTGCCGGAGAAACAGAAGAAGACGGAAATGATTCAGGCTCCGCCGGCTGAGGCAGCAAAGAAATTAATTGAATATCTCAAAAACCAGGCTCGCGTGATTTAATGGATAGCCGAGCAGGAATACCCCCTGCCGACCGACGCGAAAATTTAAAGGAGAAGTCAGCACCATGGCCAATCTCAGCATCCCTGAAGAAGAGCGCAACCTGACGCCCGACCAAGTCGAGGCTTTGGACAGTCGCCGCCACTGGGGACTCACCTACCAGGTCATCGGAGGTCAATTCGCATTTTTTGCCGTACTGCTTACCCTGTGGTCCGGACAGGATGCGACCTACTCGCCGGGGTGGGTGCATCCCATGCTGTACTACAACATTCTTACCGCGGTGCTTGCGCTGGTCTTCTTCTTTTATGGAAGCCACCTGAAGCGCGGCAATCTCGACTTTATGGATTAAAAAAATAAAGCAAAAAGCTTTTAGCTTTTCAGAGTCAAGCAGAGAGCTCTTAGTCCAGGCAAGTCCACCGGCAGGGCCAGTCCCCCTGCCGCGCGTTTGTTGAGGTCCCATGCCGAATACCATCCTGGTTGTCGCCGAGCAGCGCGAAGGCAAGCTGAATCGCGTCTCGTTTGAAACCGTCGCCGCAGCCCAATCCATCGCCAAACAGACCGGGTGGCAGGTAGAAGTCGTCCTGCCCGGCAGCGGCGTGTCTGCGCTCGCCGCCGAGCTCGCCCAGAAGGCCGTCGCCAAGGTCTACGCGCTCGAGGGCGATGCCCTCGCCGCCTACACCTCGGACGCATACGTCCAGGCGCTGCATGCCTTCATCGCAGAAAAGCAGCCCGCGCTGGTGCTCTTTCCGCATACCTACCAGGTGCGCGACTTTGCCCCGCGCCTCGCGCTCGCCCTCGACCGCACGCTGATCTCCGACTCCATCGGCTACAAGTATGAGGACGGGAAGCTGCTGTTCACGCGGCAGATGTTCCAGGGCAAGTTTGCGGCGGATGTGTCGTTTGCCGGAGACGGCCCGTGGCTCGCGACCATGCAGATCGGCGCATTCCGGGGCGACTCTGCCGAGGCCGGCACAGCGCCGGTCGAGACGGTTGCGGCTGCGGTTGGAAATGCTCCGCGTGTGACTCCGCATGAGGTTTTCCAGGAGGCCAAGCAGGCGGTGGATCTGTCGCAGGCCGACGTGATTGTGGCGGTGGGGCGCGGCATCAAGGAACAGAAGAATATGGCGCTGGCGGAGGAGCTTGCCAAGGTACTGGGCGGCGAAGTGGCGGCGTCGAGGCCGATATGCGATAACGGATGGCTTCCGCTCGAACGGCAGATCGGCAGCTCCGGCCAGACGGTCGCGCCCAAGCTCTACTTCGCTCTCGGCATCAGCGGAGCCATCCAGCACATCGTCGGCATGAAGGGCTCGAAGACGATTGTGGCCATCAACAAAGACCCCGAGGCTCCGATCTTTGAGATTGCCGATGTCGGACTTGTCGGAAACCTCTTCGACCTCGTCCCCGCCGTGACCGAGGAGATCAAAAAGGCCAAGGCGGGAGCCTAGGCGTGCGAGCCGCCGCGGGCACTCGTCGTGGCTCTCTCACTCTGCTGCTTTGCCTCCTGTCCTTTTCCCTTCCAGCGTTCTCTCAGCACACAAAATCCAAAAACAATCCGTGTGACAAGCCCGCGACGACAGCGCAGCAAGCGGCCTGCACGCAAAAGCAGTGGCAGGCCGCGGATGCCGCGCTGGGAAACTACTTTTCGCTCGTAACAATTGAGCTGGACGGCAGCGAAGTCTCCGCGCTCAAGAAGGCACAGGACGCATGGGTCCGTTATCGCAAGCTGAACTGCGCGGCGGAGAAGGCGACCTACGAAGACGGGACGGCAGGCAGCTATAACTACAACTCCTGCATGACGACGATGGCCGAGCAGCGCCTGAAGGAAATGCAAGCGATGTATGGGTGGCAGGTGAGCAAGTGAATGAGCGACAGACTGCTGCTTCCCTCACCCTCGAACCCTTCCTCAACGTCAGCAACGGACCCGACGCCATCGCCTTCTACGAAGCGGCGTTTGGCGCGGAAGAGGTCTTTCTGATTCCACCGGAAACAGGCTCCACCATCGCTCAGATGAAGATCGCCGGAGCGTCCTTCTGGCTGGCGGACGAGTCGCCCGACCACCAGAATCCCAGCCCGGCAACGCTCAAAGGAACCACCGTCCGCCTCATCCTCACCGTGGACGACCCCGACACCGTCTTTGAGCGCGCCGTCGCCGCCGGTGCCGGAGTCATCTGGCCGATGGAAGACCAGGACTATGGCTGGCGGATGGGGCGCGTGGTCGATCCGTTTGGGCACCACTGGGAGATTGGGAAGCCGCTGGCGGGGTGAAGCGTAGCCTGCTATCCCACGTCTCTTCGTGACTCTTCGACTTCGCTCACGGCAGGCTGTGGGGCAAGCGGACGTTGGGTTATTCCTGATTCCCGCGCGGACTCAGTCGCGTGGCCGTTCAAACTGTTCGCAAACTCGCCTGTTTGTCCGTAGATCTCATCCATGCTCTCATCGACCATCGCGATCAACCGATCCATGGCTGCGGCGATATCCATTGGTCTGTCGCTGTTTGGCTGTGCATACCCGGCATCTGTATGCCCATCCGCCGCCTGAACCGCGTGGCCATTCGCGATATTTGCACGCCGGTCGCCTGGGTTGCTGCGCCGGTCGTAGATCGTCATGCGCCGCTCAATCGGATGCTGATCCGGCGTCGCGACCCGCTGGTCCTGCGAATGCGTGCGGCGGTCCCGCGCGTATTGGCGCCGATCGATGACCCGCGCCCTCTCCGGAATCTCAAAGCCTGGCGGGAGTACGCTGATTGCTCCTTCGATCGCGTACGCCGGGTCCTCGATTGTCGAATCATCGATCGTCGCGTCGGACATCGGCCAATCGGCTGCGCCGAAGTCCTGGTCATTCTCCGCGCCGGCGGTCAGCAGTTTATTCAGAATCGGAATTTTTACGCGCTGCGATTCCACAAAGTCCACGCCGGTTGCCGTCAGCGTGAAGTCGGAGTTGTCTGCTTTGCTGATAAACCCCTTCTTGTGGAGATACCAGGTCGTGAAATCCAGATACTCTCGGGGAAAGCCCATCCGCGTTTCGATCTCGGCGAGCGGGACCTGAGGAGCGAGGGGGTTGGAGCGCCGCTTATAGTAGAGCACCGCCAGGAACGCCACCCGGCGGTTGTTTTCCCCCTCGAGCTGGTTCATAAAGTCGATCGTGTCCGACAGCGGAACGGCTTCGGGCTGGTCTTTCTCGCGCTGCGAATCGTACTCCAAGCGCAGCTGCGAGTTCGACAGCACCTCATAGGCTGCTGTCAGCGTCGCGAACATCTCCGCATTGCCCGATCCCGTATTGTCCGGGTGATATCGCGCTGCCAGAAAGCGATAGACCCGATGAATCGTCTCTTCCTCAGCATTCGGGCTTATCTGGAGAAATTCATAGTAATCCGTTTTCTTCATAGCAATCCGCGCGCACCCCGCAAAGAGGTGGGTTCACTTACTAATTAGAGGAATGATATTGGAAGTGTAGTATCGAAATCTCTGGCTGCATAGCACTAATTTGCGCCTTATTTCCGATTTCCATGGCCACCCACACCGCTTCGAGGCCCTTCGACTTCGCTCCGGGGAGTTACTGGGCACCCAGATCCAGATCACCTACCTTCCCTGCCTGAAGTGCGGTATGATGGCCAGTTTGCTATGACCATTCATTTTCGCCATCCCCTGCCCAACGTTGAACGCCCCCAGATGGAAGCCGATGTCGTGATCGTCGGCGGAGGTCCGGCGGGCATGGCCTGCGCGCTGCGCCTGGCGCAGCTGATCGATAACCACAATGCGCATCACCCTGAATCGACCCTGACCAAAGAGAACATATACGTGCTGGAGAAGGCCCGCGAGGCCGGCGCGCACTGTTTGAGCGGCGCGCTGCTCGATCCTCGGTCGATGCGCGAGCTGCTGCCGGGGTTTGAGAAGGAGGCTCCGCTGGAGGCGGAGGTGACGAAGGAATCGGTGTGGTTTCTGGGCGAGAAGAAGGCGCGGAAGCTGCCGATTGTTCCTCCGCCACTAAGGGACCACGGGAACTATGTCGTCTCGCTGAACAAGTTTACGAAGTGGCTTGCCGGAAAGGTGGAGGAGGCCGGGATTACCGTCTTCACCGGCTTTGCGGGCTCCGAGCTGCTCTTCGCAGACGACAGCCGCGATGTTGAGACCGCCGCCGTGACCGGCGTGCGCACCGACGACAAGGGCGTAGGCAAGGACGGCGAGCCCAAGTCAAACTTTGAGCCGGGCTACGACCTGCGCGCGAAGATCACCATCCTGGCCGAGGGCACGCGGGGCAATTGCGCCAAGCAGCTCATCAACCGGCTGGGGCTTGAAGACCCCGACCACGCGCAGACCTACGGTCTGGGCGTCAAGGAGCTGTGGGAGATTCCCGCCGGGCGCGTGGCCAAGGGCGAAGTGATCTATGCGATGGGGTATCCGCTGACGACGAAGGAGTATGGCGGGGCGTGGATTTACGGGATTTCGGACACGGAGATTTCGATTGGGCATGTGACCGGGCTGGACTACGAGGACCCGCGCACCGACCCGCACCACGCCTTCCAGTCCTTCAAGCTGCACCCGTTCGCGCGGCGCATTTTGGACGGCGGCAAGATGGTGCGGTATGGAGCGAAGACGCTTCCCTATGGTGGATGGCTGACCATGCCGCGCATCTACGGCAATGGGTGGATGCTGCTGGGCGACTCGGCTAGCTTTTTGAATGCGCAGCGGCTGAAGGGTATCCATCTGGCGATCAAGAGCGGGATGCTGGCGGCGGAGACGGCGTTTGACGCGCTGGTGAGCGGCAATGCGAGTGCGGACACGCTGAGCGAGTATAAGGCGGCGGTGGATAGGAGCTGGATTCGCGAGGAGCTGTATGCGGTGCGGAACTTCCACCAGGCGTTTGAGCACGGGCTGTATGACGGCGTGCTGCGCGCGGGCATACAGATGATGATGCGCGGCGGCAACCTCGGGCCGGACTCGAAGAACGGCGCGGGATACCTGCGGATGAAGCATGCGGACGCGGTGAATCCGCTGAAGCGCGCGCCGATTGTGTTCAACGCGAAGGGCGACGGGAAGCTGACGTTTGATCGGCTGACGGACGTGTACCACTCGGGCACGCGGCACGACGACGACCAGCCGACGCACCTTGTCGTCCACGACCTGAACATCTGCGCGACCACCTGCGCGCGCGAGTTCGGCAATCCCTGCCAGTACTTCTGCCCTGCCGCAGTCTACGAAATGGTCGAGGACACGTCGCCCGGCGCACCCCCCGGACAAAAGCAGCTGCAAATCAACTTCGCCAACTGCGTCCACTGCAAGACGTGCGATATTCAGGACCCGTACCAGATCATCGACTGGGTCCCGCCCGAAGGCGGCGGCGGCCCTAGCTATGACGGCATGTGAGGATTTGCCATCCGGGCAGACGCGCTTCGCGCCATTGTGGTGCAAGCCACCGTGGCCGCTCCCGTTGGTCGCGGGCCAAGCTATGACGGCATGTAGGGCTGTGTGACTGGACCGCTGGTGAGGCGATATCAGTATCCAGCACACTCCTTCGGCCAAGGTGGAAGGTGAGTAACGGTTGCAACCGCCGCTACCTCTGCGGGCCCAATGCTGCTCAGTTGTTCTTTCATTCTAGCTACGTTTGCCGGCGACTTCGGGTCAACAGCTTTCATGACGGCCATCACACGCTGTTCTTGAAGAACGTACTGGTCCAAAGCATGGTACTCATTGGAGCCCGTCTGCCTGCATACATCCGGCATCGCTCTGTGGTCCAGTTCGTTTTGCCACGCACTATCAAGCTTTCCTACACGGTTCGAGATATCCGCAAGTGCCGGCTCAGAGGCAAGATACGCAGACCGGCAGGCTGCCAGCGAAGTCGTTTGCAAGTTGCAAACTGCGATGCCTCTTGCATAAGTCCGCTCACTCTGCCTCAGCTTATAGACCTCATAGTTGATGTCGCTCTGATCGGAAACATTCGAGTGTATAAGCTCATTGAGAGCGGGAAAGTACCGGTCAATCGGCTTCCAATACTTGCTAAGTATGGCACCTGTCCCACCAACAATGAGCACGTAGGCCAGTATCGGATGGCTCAGAATGAGGCGAAGCCACCATTTCTTGCGCTTTTTCTTTGGCGGCTCGTTTCGCGACATCAGTGTGTCGGCGGAAACCTTCTCGCCATTCAAGATCAGAGTATCCGAGGTCTCTTTCATGGGCTGTCGTCCGAATGAGCAGATGTTAGCAAACCGCACGGCCTTTCGGTATCAAAAATCTGACCGAGCCGACGGTTTGTCACGATCACGAGATTGGATTCCCGCCTCACCCGCGCTACAATCGCTGTTCACTCCACCTGAAGGTTCCCACATGACCCAACCCACCCGCTGCCTGACTTCACTCGCTGCCGCCCTGCTTGCAGTTACTCTCACGGCCACAGTCCACGCGCAAACCAAGCCGCAGTATCCGGATTATCCCAGCGAAACGCCGGCGCACTTCCACCCCACGACCATGGGCATGGATTACTCGCGCACCGAGGTCATGATTCCGATGCGCGACGGCGTGAAGCTGCATACGGTCATCCTGGTTCCCAAGGGGGCGACGCATGCGGGCATTGTGTTGACGCGGACGCCGTACAGCGCCGATGTGCTGACGATGAACACGCCCAGCATGCACTTGGGCACGGCGCTCTGGGGATATGACAACGCGACCGAGACGATCATCGACGGTGGGTACATCCGCGTGGTGCAGGACATTCGCGGCAAGTACGGGAGCCAGGGCGATTATGTGATGAACCGGCCGATGCATGGTCCGCTGAATCCGACGCCGGTGGACGAGTCGACCGACACCTACGACACGATTGACTGGCTGGTGAAGAACGTGAAGGAAACCAACGGCAGGGTATGCGTGCTCGGGATTTCGTATGACGGGTTTCTGTCGCTGACGCCGTTGATTCATCCGCACCCGGCGCTGAAGTGCGTGGTGCCGATGAATCCTATGGTGGATGGGTGGAGGGGCGATGACTGGTTTCACAACGGGGCGTTCCGCGAGCAGAACATGCCGTACATCTATGAGCAGACGGCGACACGGGACAACTCGGTGCACTGGCTGAGCTCGGACTTTGATGATTACGACACCTATATGGATGCCGTGTCCGCCGGGCGCCTGGGCGAAGAGCGCGGGATGGACCAGATCGGGTTCTGGCGAAAGATCATCGCGCATCCCGCGTATGACAAGTTCTGGCAGGACCAGGCGATGGACCGCGTGCTGGCGGCGCAGCCGTTCACGGTTCCCACGATGCTGGTGGCGAGCCTGTGGGACCAGGAGGACATTTACGGGGCGATGGCGGTGTATCGCGCGCTGCTGCCGAAGGACACCGACCACAAGCTGTATCTCGTGCTGGGGCCGTGGCATCACGGGCAGGAGATTGAGCATGCGTCGTCGCTGGGGGCGATTCCCTTCCACAGCGATACGGGGCTGTACTTCCGGACGAAGCTGCTCGCTCCGTTTCTGGCGCACTACTTGAAAGACGACGCGCCGCCGCTGAAGCTGGCTCCGGTGAATGCGTTTGTGACCGGCACGGACCACTGGGAGAAGCTGGATACGTGGCCGTCGGGTTGTAAAGACGGCTGCGCGCCGAAGGAGACGCCGCTGTATCTGGAGCCGGGCGACAAGGTGGGCTTTGCGGCTCCGGCGGCGGTGGCGGGCGATGGGTTTGACCAGTATGTGTCCGACCCGGCGAAGCCCGTTCCCTTCCGCGTGCGGCCCGATCAGCCGATTGGGTATACCGCGAACCTTTCGTGGGTGCGGTGGCTGGTGGACGATCAGCGTCCGTTTGAAAGCCGCACAGACGTGGTGACGTTTACCTCAGCCGTGCTGACGAAGCCGCTGAAGATCAGCGGCGAGCCGATGGTGCACCTGATCGCTTCAACTTCGGGGACGGACAGCGACTGGGTGGTGAAGCTGATCGACGTATATCCGCCGGAGGTTGCGGGTGATCCCGAACTGGGCGGCTACGAGCTGCCGATTGCGATGGACATCTTCCGCGGGCGGTACCGCGAGAGCCTTTCGACGCCGCACGCCATTACGCCGAACGTGCCGCTGCTCTACAAGTTTGCGCTGCCCACGTCGAACCATGTGTTCCGGCCGGGGCACCGGATCATGGTGCAGGTGCAGTCGGCGTGGTTCCCGCTGTATGACCGCAATCCGCAGACCTTTGTGCCGAATATCTTTTTTGCAAAGGCCTCGGACTATAAGAAGGCCACGCAGCGCATCTTCCACGAGCCGGGCCACGCAAGCTACATCGACCTGCCGGTGGTTCCGGTGCAGTAAGACAGCAGGAGCAAGCTAAGTGAGGCGGCCACGAGTCCGGCGGAATTATAAGCCGGGTTAGCGGCCGCTGAACTTTTTGCCTCCGGCGCCGTAGGTGAGCAGGGCGGCGAGGAGGTGGATGAAGAACCAGATGCCGAAGCCCTGCCAGCGGTAGACGTCATACAGAACCATGGCGCGGGGGATGAAGATCCAGCACAGAATGTCGAAGGGGGGTGGGAAGGGCCAGTGTCCGCCGCCGAGCCAGAAGAGGACAAATGCAATCCGGGGCAGGAACAGGCTCACGATGAGGAACCAGAGATGCATAGGGTGCTCAATGATACCCAGAATTGGATGCGGGAAAGAAATCCACAGGGCGGGCGGCGAAAACCTTGTCAAGGGGTAAATTTTGTAACTCATACATATCATTAGACTTGCAAATGCATTTAATTATGAGCTAATTTGCTATTCTAAATATAGGGGACTCGTTGTCCAGGCATACGCGCTTCGCGACATCCTAAGTCCGGATCCGTGACCGCTTCCGTTGGTCGCGCCGGAGAGTCGATTGCGGGTTGGTGAGAAGCGGCGAGGCGTCAGCCGTCAGTGTGAAATTTTGTGAATGGGAGAGGCGCAGCTTTGGCTGCGCCTTTTGCTTTTGCCGGCATGCGGAAAGGTGGCTGCATGCGGGCAGTTCTGCGGTCCTATCTTCAATGCCATGTATGAACTACAAAAATTGCGCGGAAAAATTTGCGGAGTAACAGGAAAGCAAAAGGAGGCAACATGATTCAGTTATGCAGGCACATAATGGCGGGCGGAAAGTTGTGCGATCAGGCGGCGGTGAAGGAAGCGCTTTTCTGCCGTCATCACAGCACGGTGCAGGCGGCGTTGGAGCGGGAAAAGGCAGCGCCCGATCCGGAGCTTGTGCATACTCCGATTGCGTTTGTGTATCCCGAGGACCGGGCGGCGATTCAGCTGAACCTGTTTATGGTGCTGCAGGCGCTGAACAGCAAGCGGATCGACAATTTCACGGCCAACACGATGATCCGGGCGCTGCGCTCGTGCGAGCTTAATCTGCGGAAGGGCGCGCTGGCGGAGGCGAATCGCGAGAAGGTGGCAACGACCGTGGTTGTGCTGCCGGGTGGCGATGAGGTGGGCATGCCGCGCGAGGCGCTGGAATCATTCGACGATGCCGAGGAGTACCATTCGCTGGGCTGCCGCTGCCCGGACTGCGAGGGCAAGACCGACCACCTGCCGAAGGAGCGGCATCATGCCGCGTGCCACTGCGACGCCTGCGTGCCGGCGAGGGACGCGGCCACGGGCGAGGCGATCCGCGAAGCAACAGTAGTGAATCTGCATAATGTTCCGCCGGAGCCGTATGCGGGGAAGAAAGACCCGGAGGACGTAGAGGGACAGGAGGAGTCCGGGTATCAGAAGGTCATACTGCAGCAGTATCACGAGACAAAGGCGCGGGAGCAGCAGGAGCGGGAGAAGGTAGCGATGGAGGGTCTGGCGGCGGAGTATGAGCTGCGTGTGGACGGCGAGGTGAAGTGGAAGAAAGGCATGAAGCAGGCTCTGCTGGAGGACTTCAAGCAGGCGATGGCCGAGGGTGTACCGTATGAGCCGCGGGATCTGGCGGCGACGGCGAGCAGCTATTAGCTATTAGCTTCTAGCTTCTAGCTGGTAGGGATTAGAAAGCAGTTGGCTTTCGCTCCTCTGCCCGAGGACGTGGAAACACAAGATGCCGGAGTCGCGGTGCGCTCGAAAGAACGGCGTGAGTGGGTAGGGATTGGTGCGCCCGCCTCTCTGCGAGTTGTGGGGCGCTGGGCAAAATTGCACTATTGTTTTGGCTTGAGATCGATCTGGTTGCGCTGGGCCGAGATGATATTCGTTCCATCGAAACCGAGACCCACTGAAAGCAGTGAAGACTTTGTCGTGAGCGGGGTGACCGTTCCCGACAGCGCATCCACCGAGGCATACGTCGTCGTTTTAGACGCAGGGTTCGCGTAAGCAACGATGACGGCACCATCGGCGACATCGGGGAAGATGCGGAAGAGATCATGTCGGGACGGACTGAGTTACGTGAGCAGTTTCGTCCCGCTTCTTTCGCTGAGTGTTCTTCGCCCCTTCCTACTCGCCGCTTCCCTTCTGCGTTGCGATCCATTGTTCGATCTGCTGCTGCAGTAGGTCCATGGGCAGTGGGCCGGATTGGAGCAACTGACGGTTGAAGGCGGGGAGCGAGAATTTTGCGCCGAGCGATTTTTGCGCGAGGGCGCGGAGCTGGTTGAGCTCGATTGCTCCGATGGTGGCCGCCGCAAACCGGGCGGGCTGGGCGATGACATGATCGACCTCCAACACGACGTCAGCGCCACTGAGCAAGGTATGGGCATCGAGGTAGTCGATGGCCTGCGGGCGTGTCCAGTGGAGGGCGTGGATGCCGGTGTCGATGACGGCGAGGGCGGCGTGGCGGCGGTCGAGCTCGAGCCGCCCGAGGGTCTGCCACGGGTCGGACGACGCGGCGAGCCCGGCGGTGTAGAGCGACCATCCATCTATAAAGGCGTTGTAGTGGGAGTAGCGGCGGAAGGCCGGCAGCGTGGTGGGCAGGGCCGCGAGCGCTTTTTGGTAGCTGTCAGCGAGCGGCGGCGTGGACTCGGCGTGGAGCCTGGGGTTGGTAGCGGCGGCGGCGCGGAGCGCGGCGAGGTCTTTATAGCCCAGCTTCTGCGCGGGCGGCAGCATGGCGGCCTCGTCCTGCGCGACCTGATGGAGGGCGAGTTGGTGCACCTGCTGCGGCGTGAGGGTGGTGGTGGTGCTTTGCTGGACGAGGAAGGCGTAGTAGGCGTCTCCGGCAGGGATGGACCACAGGCCGGCGTTGGCGCGTCCTGCCGGGACGTAGCTGCGGCTGAGGAAGAGGCCGAGGCGGATGTACGCCGGCTGCACCTGGGCGCGGATGGCGGTGAGGATTTCATCGCTTATGCGCTGGCGGTCGGCGGTGGAGATGGACGCGGGGAAATGCCGCAGCGGCCGGGCGAAGGGCGTGGCGTCTGGTTTGGCGTGGGCGACGGCGTTGACCTGCGCAAGCACCTGCTCAAGCAGGTATTTCGGCGGGATGCGTCCTGCCTGCATGCCGAAGTCGGCGGCGTTGGTGGCCTGCTGAATGGCGGCGGGCAGCTTGCCGAGGCGCGCGGCGTAGTTGTCGTAGTCGGCAACGGTGGCGAAGCGGAGCTTAGGGAGCGCGCGGATGAGGTTGATTTGCGGGCCGGAGTACGGCGTGATGGGCATTTGCCAGGGGTTGTACTGCGCGGCCTGCTGCTGGGCGATAAGGCGGCTAAGGGCAAGGTCTTCGCTGAGGGCTTCTTCGGGCGCCATGCCTCCGGTGTCAATGACGCTGAGGCGCAGGAGGGTCTGGCGTCCACTGTCGAGCGCGGCGTTGTAGGCGGAGACGGAGTAGTCGGGCAGGTCGGCGTCGTAGCTGTGGTGTCCTAAGACGGAGGCGGAGATGGGGTGGCGGGCGAGATGGTCCTGCCAGAGCTGGTCGAGGATGCCGCTGAGCGCGGCGCGGCGGTCGGCGAGCGATTGCGGCACGGACGGCGCGGCGCTGGCGGAGAGCGTGCCGGGATAGGAGGAGCTTTGCGCGGCCTGCTTCTGGACGGACTTGGGGAAGGTCTGGGAGTGGGCCAGGGGAGAGGCGGCGAGCGCGGCGGCGAAGAATAGCAAGGCGGGTTTGTTCATCATGAAAGGCGGCAAAGACCGCATTTGCTAATGGTATATGGCGAAGGGCACGGTTGGCTGTGGGCCAGTTGTGTAAGCTGATAGATACGATGAATACGGTGGCTCAGGAAGCGAAGATTCAGAGTGAGGATTTGAAGAAGCTGCGCGTGGCGGTACTGGGCGCGGGCAAGATGGGCGGCATTTTGCTGCAGGCGTTTTTGAAGCAGCAGATGCTGGAGCCCGATCAACTGACGGCGACGGTGGCGCACGAAGAGCGCGCGGCGGTGCTGAGCGCGCAGTGGGGCGTGCAGGTCTCGACGGACAACGTGGCCACGGTGCAGTCGGCGGACGTGATTCTGCTGGGCGTGAAGCCGTTCCAGGTTCCGGCGCTGATGGCGGAGATCAAGCCAGCGCTGACGACCAGCAAGCTGCTGATATCGTTTGCCGCGGCGGTGAAGACGGGCGCGATTGAAGCGGCGGCGGGGATCGATGTTCCGGTGATTCGGGCGATGCCGAATACGCCGTCGATGCTGGGCGCGGGCATTGCGGCGCTGTGCCGGGGCAAGCATGTGAGCGAGGCGCAGATGACGCTGGCGTCGCGGATATTCGAGGCCGTGGGCCGCACGGTGATCGTGGACGAGAAACACATGGACGCGGTCACGGGCTTGTCGGCCAGCGGGCCGGCGTTCATCTACATCATTCTTGAATCGCTGGCGGAGGCGGGCGTGAAGGTGGGTCTGCCGCGCGACATCGCCACGCTGCTGGCGGCGCAGACCACGCTGGGCGCGGCCAAGATGGTGCTGGAAACGGGGTATCATCCGGCGCTGCTGAAAGACGCCGTGACGACTCCGGCCGGGTGCACGATTGACGGCATCCTGGAACTGGAAGAAGGCGGCCTGCGCGTGACGCTGATCAAAGCCGTGATGCGCGCAACCGAGAGAGCCAGGCAACTGGCGGACTAGCCGTCCCTGCGGACTGCGCGGCCCAATCGAAACCTGAAGCAGATGACTCGCTTAGTGAAGCGCGCGTATCATGTTCGCATTGTCATGGCTGTGGATTCCATGGCTTCAATTTCCCGTAACGGAGGAGCCTTCATGAAGATACGCGTTCCGGTGTGCCTTTCCTTAGTGGCATGTTTGGCGCCGCTTGTATTGGCGCAGACCATCGCCAACCCCATCACCAGCACGGTGAAAAGTGTCATGACGAGGAGCGGACAGAACATGGTCGCCGCGGCCGAGGCCATGCCGGCGGGCAAGTATACGTATAAGCCCACGCCACCGCAGATGACCTTCCGGCACCTGATTAAGCACGCGACGATGGCGAATTACATGTTTTGCTCAAAACTGACGGGAGCAGCCATGCCGGCGGCGGCCAGTGGAGTGATGAAGGGCGCACCCTCGAAGTCCGTGCTCATCACCCGGCTGAAAGACTCGTACGCCTATTGCACGACCAGGTTTGCGCATGAAACTGACACCGGCCTGGGCAATCCGGTTCATCTGTTTGGACCGCATTCGATTTCCCGGGGCGGAGCGATGATCATGATGACCAACGATTGGACCGATCACTACGCGATCGCGGCCTATTATTTGCGGCTGAATGGGATTTTGCCGCCGACGGCGCGGGGGCATCGGTAAAGTCAGAAACTGGTCTCATACAGACGTTCCGTGGATTCAAACTGACCCGCTTTGGTGTCGATGGCCGCGCTGACTTGAGGCTTTGGCTTCGGGTACAGCCACCTCGAAAATGGAGCCGTAGAATAAAGCGGGAGATGCTATGAGCCTTTCGACCTCGACTGCCGCTGCGGAGGACTCCGGCGTTGCAGCACCGCCTCCTGCGGCTGCGGCTTCGCGTGGGCTGCGCTGGTATGCGTGGGGCGTGCTGGCCTATAACGTTGCGGTGATTCTGGACGGGGCGCTGGTGCGGGCGACCGGGTCGGGCAACGGTTGCGGCGACCACTGGCCGCTGTGCAACGGCGAGATTGTGCAGCAGCATCCGCAGATCACCACCATTATTGAATACGCGCACCGGGCGACGAGCGGGATTGCGCTGCTGCTGGTGGTGGGGCTGGTGGTGTGGGTATTTCGCGGGACGGCGAAGCGGCACCTGGCGCGGGCGGCGGCGGTAGCGTCGCTGATTTTCATTCTGAATGAAGCGCTGATCGGCGCGCTGCTGGTGCTGCTGGGAATGACGGCGCAGAACGATTCTCCGGCGCGGGCGTTTTATCTGGCGTTGCACCTGACCAATACTTTGCTGATGCTGGCGGCGATGACGCTGACGGCGCACTTCCTGTCGCGCAAGCACGGCACTATGCGCGGGAGCGTGGTTCTGCGCGGCGTGTGGACGGCGTCGATCGGGCTGCTGGCGGTGATTGCGACGGGGGTAACGGGATCGCTGGCGGCGCTGGCGGACACGCTGCATCCGGCGACAAACCTGGCCGCGGCGTTTGCGCAGGACTTCTCCGCGCACAGCGACTGGCTGGTGCGGATCCGGTGGTTCCATCCGGCGGTAAGCCTGATAGCGGGCTTTTTTGTGGTGGGGCTGGCGCTGATGAGCATGCGCTACGCGGAGAATCGCAAGCTGGGGCTGGGATTGATTGCGCTGCTCATCGTGCAGTATGGGCTGGGGCTGGGCGATCTATTGCTGCTGACTCCGCTCACGATGCAGATCCTGCACCTGCTGGGCGCGGACCTGGTGTGGATTGCGCTGGTGATCGTGGTGGCGCGGCTGTGCGTGCGTCCGCTTGGGTGCACGGAAATAGCGTGCGTCTAAATCCCAGGAAAATCGTCTAACTTCCTGCGGGCCAAAATGTGCCGCGAGCCTATAAAATCGGTTTACCTGTAAACCATCCTGATCGACCGGGGGCGGAATGTCAGAGGAAAGCGCATTGCCAAAACCACGCAGTGCAGAAATTGAGACAAAACTGAAGCAGGTGCAAGACCTGCTGGATCGCAATCAGGCGAGCGCGCTGGCGCTGAGCCGCCACGGCAACATTGCGTGGATTACCGCCGGGCAGGTAGAGGCGCGGGTTCCGCAGGGGTCGGAGACGGCCGTATGCCAACTGCTGCTGACGCGCGATGGGCGGAAGTATTATCTTGCTCCGAACAACGAGGCGGCGCGGCTGGCGGACGAGGAGTTTGCCGGGCTGGGCTATGAGCCGGTGATCTACAAGTGGCACGAGGGCCCGGGCGACCGGCTGCGCGAGCTGGCGGGCGGCGGAACGCTGTGCGCGGACACGGCAACGCCGGACGCGAAAACTGTGGACCTGACCGGGCTGCGGAGTCGGCTGACATGCTGCGAGATTGAGCGCCTGCGGACGCTGGGGCAGCAGACAGCGGCGGCAACGGTCGAGGTGGTGGAAGGGCTTGCTCCGGGAGTGACCGAGCAGGAGATGGCGGGACGCGTTTCCGAGGCGCTATGGAAACGGAGCATTACGCCGACGGTGCTGCTGATGGGCGCCGATGAGCGCATCTTCAAGTACAAGCATGCGGTGCCGCGGGCCGGCGTGCTGCACCGCTACGGGATGGTGAACCTGTGCGCGCGACGCTGGGGACTGGTGGTTTCGATAACGCGGTTTGTGCACTTCGGGAAGCCGGACGCGGAGCTGGCGAAAGCCTTTGAGGCGGCGGCGCGGATCCATGCGGCGATGCTGCACGCGACGAAGGACGGCGCGGTGTCGAGCGAGATTTTTGCGGCGACGCAGCGGGCGTATGCCGAGGCAGGCGCGGCGGAGGAGATTGAGCGCCATCACCAAGGCGGGGCGTGCGGCTACGCGGAGCGCGATTGGGTGATTGCGCCGCAGGGTACGCAGCGGGTGACGGCTCCGCAGGCTTTCGCCTATAACCCGAGCCTGCACGGAGCCAAGGCCGAGGACACGGTGGTGCTGGCGGACGGGAAAATTGAAGTGGTGACCGCGACTCCGCAATTACCTGTATTCGAAGTAGTGCTGGATGGGATAAGCTATCGGTCGGCGGGGCTGTTGGTCCAGGACTAACCGTCCAGGCAGGACTAACCGTCCAGGCAGGACTGGCCGTCCAGGCACACGCGCTACGCGCCTTCGTTGGATAAGCCTTTGTGGCTGCTCCCGTTGGTCGCAGAAAAGAAGTCGGCTTTAAGAGGAGATAAAGATGCGTTTTGCTTCGATTGCGGTCATGGCCGCGCTAGTTTTGTCACCGCTTACATTTGCTCAGGCTACCAACTACACGAACCAGCCGCCGGTGCTGCTGGGTGCGGCGTGGTATCCGGAGCAGTGGCCGGAGGCGCAGTGGAACACGGACCTGGACCGGATGGAGGCGGCGCATATTCATGTGGTCCGCGTGGGCGAGTTTGCGTGGAGCACGATGGAGCCGGAAGAAGGTGTCTACCACTGGGAATGGCTGGACCATGCGATTGCCGATGCGGCGCGCCACCACATTGCGGTGGTGCTGGGAACGCCGACGGCGGCTCCTCCGGCGTGGCTGACGGAGAAGTATCCCGAGACGCTGCGGGTGAGCGAGAACGGCGTGCGCGACGAGCACGGCAACCGGCAGCAATTCTCGTTTGCGGACGTAAAGTATCGCGAGCTGGCGCATGATATCGCCGAGCGGATGGCGGTGCGCTACGGACACAACCCGGATGTGGTGGGATGGCAACTCGACAACGAGTATGCGAACCCGTCGTTCGATCCGGAGGCAAAGGCGCAGTTCCACGCATGGTTGAAGAAGAAGTACGGCACGATTGCCGACCTGAACGACCACTGGCACACGGCGTACTGGAGCCAGACGTACAACAACTTCAACCAGATTCCGGTGCGCGAGGACAATGAGAGTCCGGCGCTGCTGCTGGACTGGAAGCGGTTTGTGACGGCGACGTGGGTGAGCTACTCGGAGAACCAGATCAGCGCGATTCGTCCGCATGCCGACCCGCGGCAGTTTATTACGACGAACACCATGGGATGGTTCGACGGCTTTGACGAGTACCCGCTGCACAAGGTGCTGGACATTGCGGCGTGGGACGATTACATCGGGTCGGGCAACTACGACTACATTGACAACGGCGCGACACACGACCTGACGCGGGGCTACAAGCAGAAGGACTTCTGGGTGATGGAGACGGAGCCGGCGTTTGTGAACTGGCGGCAGACGAACAATCCGCTGAACAAGGGCCAGGTGCGCGACATGGCGTGGCAGGCGATCGGGCACGGCGCGAATACGGTGGAGTACTGGCAGTGGAGGGCGAATCCGAACGGGCAGGAGGAGTACCACGGCGTGCTGGTGGGGATCGACGGCAAGCCCGCGCCGGTGTATGCGGAGGTGCAGCAGACGGGCAAGGAGTTTGATGAGGCGGGCGAGGCGCTGAAGGGCACGACACCGCACTCGGAGGTAGCCGTCATCCAGTCGTATGACAGCCGGTGGGCGATTAACTTCCAGCGGCACAGCGCGAAGTTTGATCCGGTGAAGGAGCTGTTGGCGTTCTACAAGCCGCTGCGCAACCAGTCGCAGGCGGTGGACATTGTTTCTCCCATGGCTCCGCTGGATGGGTACAAGGTGGTGGTGGCTCCGGCGCTGAATGTGCTGCCGCAGGCCATGGCCGATCACCTGATGGCGTATGTGAAGCAGGGCGGGCATCTGGTGCTGGGTCCACGGAGCGGCATGAAGGACGCGTATGACGCGCTACAGCCGGAGCGGCAGCCGGGGCCGCTGGTGGGGCTGCTGGGCGGGTCGGTAACGCAGTTCTATGCGCTGGCGGGGAAGGTTCCGGTGAGCGGCCCGGCGGGCGCGGGCACGGCGGACGTTTGGGCGGAGACGCTGGAGGCGACGAATCCGGCGACGAAGGTGCTGATGCGCTACGGCAAGAGCAACGGATGGCTGGATGGGCAGCCGGCGGTGCTGGAGCGCAAGGTGGGCAACGGCAGCATTACGTATGTGGGCGCGTGGCTTAGTCCTACGCTGCTGAGCAAGCTGACGGCGACGTGGCTTGCGGACGCGGGCGTGAAGCCGCTGGTGGAGGGTGTTCCGGCGGGCGTGGAGGTGTGTGAGCGGACAGGCGCGGGCAAGACGGTGCTGATTCTGATCAACCACAACACATCGGAAGAGAGCGTGACGCTGCCGGGGGCTATGAAGAATCTGCTGAAGGGCGGGACGGTATCGAACGTGACGCTGCCGAAGTATGGGGTGGCGGTGCTGGAACAGTAATAAAACGGTCAGTTAAGAAGCGGCCAGTTGGTGAAGCGGCCAGTGAATTTGTGGTTGGCCGCTTTGCTATTCTGAGTGCAATTTCAGACAGCGTAGCGCTGGCATCGCGAAAGCCCCATCCGGTCATCACTCCGGACGGGGCTTTCGATGTTTGGGGCTGGGCTATTCCTCGCTAATGGCGGCGCCGGCGAGTTTGAGTACGGTTTGGGCGACGCGGAGAGCGTCGTGGCGGAGGACGTCGCCTTCGGCGGCGAAGTTTCCGGTGATGCAGCGGATGCCCATGGCCTCGATGCGGTCGATGTCGGGCTTAATCGCCTCGGCGCTTTCGGCGGCGTAGCGCTCGCGGACGGCCTGCGGTACGGGCGCGGTGTTGATGAGGGCGTAGTCGAAGACGGGCTGGCCGGTGTGGGCGTAGATGCGCTCGATGTGCTCGGAGGCGGTGAGTTGAAGGCTCTCGTTGGCCTGGGTCATAAGGTTGGCGACGTAGACGCGGGTGCCGCGGGCGGTGGCGAGAGCTTCCGGGATGCCTGAAACGAGCAGGTTAGTGATGAGACTGGTGTAGAGCGAGCCGGGGCCGAGGGTGATGAGGTCGGCGTGGGCGATGGCGGCGAGCGTCTCAGGGAGCGGCTCGACGACGGGCGGGTCGAGGCTTAGCTCGACGATCTGGTCCTTGCTGGCGGTGATGTTGGTTTCTCCGCGAACGATGGCTCCGGTGGCCATGCGGGCGACGAGGGTGGTGTTGGTGTAGGTGGCGGGGTAGATGACGCCGCGCATGGCGAGGACTTCTCCGGCGAGGCGGATGGCGTGGCCGAAGTCGCCGGTCATTTCAGTGAGCGCGGCGACGAAGAGGTTGCCGAAGTTGTGTCCTTCCAACTCGCCTCCGGACTGGAAGCGATGGCGGAAGAGCTGGGACATGAGGCCCTCATCCTCAGAGAGCGCGACCATGCAGTTGCGCAGGTCGCCGGGCGGAAGCATGTTGAAGTTTTTGCGGAGGCGTCCACTGGAGCCTCCATCGTCGGTGACGGTGACGACGGCGGTTAGATCGGCGATGGGGTGGGGCTTGCCTGTGGGTGCTGCGGTGCCGGCGGCGGAGGGCGCGTACTGCTTGAGGCCGCGCAGCAGGGTGGAGAGGCCGGTGCCTCCGCCGATGGCGACGACGCGGAGATCTGCCGGACGGGTGTTGGGAATACGCGGCTGGTGCTCAGTGCTGGTAGTGGTCATGCCGAGTGAATTGGATGCGCCGGCGCGGACGTGCGTCCGTGTGCGCTGCTTATTCGAGCGCTTCTGGATAAAGCAATTCCGTGAAGCGCGGGTCGTCGGCCATGTCGACGAAGTCGGCGTCGCCGCGTGCCTGGATGCGGTTCTGCGGATTGATGGTGATGGCCGTACGCAGATGATCGAGGCACTCCTCTGCCTGCCCGGTCATGCTGTTGAGCACCGCCAGGCCATAATGCGCGTAGGCGGCCAGGTTGTTCTTTTTCAGGAGGCCCTCGAACTGGTCGCGAGCATCCTCGTAGTTGCCGGTATTGAGCAACGAGATGGCGTAATCGTATTGCTCCTCGGCCGTGTTGAAGCTGAGGGAGACCTTCCTGGACTGGCGCTCGCAGGCGGCGAGATAGGTGCGGCATCGTTCAAGCAGCTCGGGCGCACCGTTATGGGTGAGCTTCTCAAAAACGGTATGGGCCTTCTCGTACTTCCCTTCCTGCATGAGCTGCACCGCAGTCTGAAACTGGGCATAGGAAGGATGGGGAGCATTATTGGCAGACGGCTTTTTCTTTTCAGCGAGAGTGCGCAGAGATTTTCCTTTCGCGCTTTGCTGTCGGGCTTCTGGCATGCAGTGCAAGTTCCTAAAAATAAGCGCTGGTAACGTCGCAGTTATACGCAGATCGACAGGCTGCGTCAAGCGGCGGAGGTCGAGAGGAATGCATGCGGCGATGACGGAGCATGCATTTCTGGTGCATACAATTCGAATGAATGGATGAACGCGCGCATAGAAAAGCTTGCGGCAAAAACAGAAAACCCCCAGCATCAAGGCATTGCGCGCAGAGGTTTTACGAATGGGAAACATGCCGGGCCGGCGTGTTGTGGTGACCGGCGGATGCGAAGTGGAGAACATGAAGTGGAGAGCGTGAAAGAGGATTCGACGCTGCCGTTCTCGCAGGCTTCGAGAGCGGCAGCGTCGACGGCCGTAAAGAACGGCCTAAGAGGCCGCAGCGGCAAAGGCCGAAGGAACCCTCCGCGTTGGTATGGCTGCGTGCGCCGCCATATGCTGGAGGACCTCAAGGCCAGGCGTAGGCTATGCCGGCCGCAGCCATCCTTGAAAATCTGATCTGGGATTGAGCCTTGCGAAGGGTTTTGGACTTTCGCAGAAGGGCCATCCCGTCTCTTCTCTTACAACAGTTGATAGTGATTGAGAGTATGGATTCGTTTCAGGCGTCAGAAAAAATCTGCGGAAAGCTGCAAGGCCGCGCAAAGGCGGCCCTGCAGGGTAGAGATGATGCTCAACCGTGGGCTGGAGATTTGTTGAATACGAAGTCGAGCGTGCTGCGGTCGAGCAGGGCGCGATGTCCGTACGCGCTTACGCCATAGACAACCAGATGATACGGACCCCGTTCGAGACCGGCGGCGGGGATGAGCAACGAGAGCGGTCCGCCTGAAGTGCTGGAAGCGGCCGAGGCGCTCACGGTCTGTGTCCAGGCCTGGGTGGTGCCAGGGTACTGGAGGTCAATGGTGTAGGCTGCATAGGCGATAGCGGGCTGCGGCAGATTGATGAGCAGGACAACTCCACGGCCCCGTATGACTGCAACGGGTACCTGTGCATCGCTTGTATTGCCCGCCTGCAGTGCTACCTGGGACATGACTTGCGGTTGCGTAGAAGCGGGGCGCATGGCCTTGACGGTAAATAGAACCTGGTAGCCCACGATGGCCAGCAGAGCAAGAAAGGCTGGAATCACGACGGCCGGCCTCCACCAGGACAGATGCGGTCGCGTTTTGGCGGGAATGATGGGTTGCGGTTGTACAGGAGACGGTATGGCGAACTCGGGGAGCTGCGTTCTGGCCTCCTGCAGGAAAGCGGCGGCGGCGCGGAGATCGTGGGCGCAGAGGGAACAGGCAAAGAAATGGGCTTCGAATGCCTCGCGATCTTCCAGGGTCAACTCATTGAGCAGATACCGTTCCGCTGCCATGGTCCGGATTACTTCATTGTGGTCCATTGCGGCGAGATATCCCTCCTTCCATAATGATAGTGACAGGCATTACGGAAACGCTTCAATGAGTTGTGGTGGATAAAGCGGCCGGTATCTGCTTAAGAAACTCGGATTTGAAGCTTTGTTTGGCCCTGAACAGGATGACGCGCAGGTAGTCGGCGTCGACGCCTAACTCGCGGCAGACCTCGTCACGGTCGCGTTCCTCGATAAAGACTGCCTGCAAAACGGCGCGGTCGCGGGGCGCCATTTGCTTGAGTATTCTGCCGACCTGAAGCTTGAGTTCGCCGGAGAGGATCTCGTCGAAAACGCTGGGCCCGCTGGCGGGCAGGGCGATTTTTTCAATGTCGTCGAATGCGCCCTGGCGGGTGACGGCGCGATAGTGTTCAAACAGCACGTTATTGCAGACGGTATTCACAAAGGAACCCAGGCGTTCAGGATTGCGGAGGGCTTTGTCGCGGCGCAGGGCGGCGATGACACGGGTAAATGTCTCCTGCCGGACGTCTTCTATGGCCTGTGGGGAGCGGAGGCGGGCACGCAGCTTGAGATTGAGCAGACTGGTAAAGTAGCGAACAAAGTGGTCCTCAATGCAGGTATCGCCAGCACACAGACTCTCAACGTACTCGGCATCGAACGGGTGAAATTCCAACGAGCACCCCGCAGTCTGGAAGTACTGAAGTATAGCACTCCCGCGTTAGTGAACAACGTGCAGCAGAACACGCACAAAACCACATCGTCAAAACGGAAAGCCAAGCCCTTGAAAGGGGCGGGGAAAAAGGTAGCAATAAGAATATGGATGCAAATTCTACACTTCCGGTAACCCTGGCGCGCACGGCAATCACGGCGATTGTGCTGGGCCTGGGCATTACGCCGCTTTTCATTGATTTGAACCGGACCCATGCCACGCATCCGCTGTGGCCGGGACATGCGCGGTTCCATGTGGTTTGGCAAACGGTGACGACGGCGCTGGAGTGCGTGGTCGAGGTGGCGCTGCTATGGTGGCCGGGGCCGTATGCGGTGCAGCGGTTTTATCTGGCGGCGGTGCTGGCGGCCTTGCCGCTGCTGGGCTTTCTGGCCGCTATGGCGACGCGGCGCTGGTACGGAGGGACGCTGCGTGATCCGGAGGGCGTGAAGCCGGTGAGGATCCGGCGGGGCGGGCGCGTGATTACGGTGGACATGAACGCGGTGCTGGTGGTAACGGCGGCGGTGATCTTACTGGCCGCGGTGCTGGTCTACTGAAGCAGCGGCGGGGCCGGCGGAGAGGGGGATTTCGTGGCCCTGGCCTTCGGGAATGATCCAGAAGGCAGGGTCGTGGTCAGAGGCGGCGAGCGCGGCGCGGAGGCGGTCGACGGCGTCGGTTTCGCCATCGTCGGCGAGCGAGAAGGTTCCGTAATGCGTGGCGATGGAGACGGGGGCGCGCAGGATGGCGTGGGCCTGGAGGGCCTGTTCGGGCGTCATGTGAATGGGGCCCATGAACCACTGGGGCTCGTAGGCTCCGATGGGCAGCAGGGCGAGGCGGATGCGCGGAAACTCGCGGGCGATTTCGTGGAAGAGCACGCCGAAGCCGGTGTCTCCGGCGAAGTAAATTGTGCCGGAGGGGGCGTTGAGGGCAAATCCGCACCACAGGGTACGGTCGCGGTCGAAGGGGCCGCGCGAGGCGAAGTGCTGCGCGGGCATGCAGTGGATGGGCAGGCCGCGCCACTCAATCTGCTGCCACCAGTCGAGCTCATAAATTTCGCGGAAGCCGATTTTGCGGAGCATGGGCGTGAGTCCGAGCGGGCAGACGATGGCGGGGTTGTCGCGGGCGACGAGCTTGCGCAGCGTGGGAATGTCGCAGTGGTCGTAGTGGTTGTGGGTGAGCAGGACGGCGTCGATCCCGGGCAGGTCGTGGAAGTGGAGGCCGGGGGCGCGGTGGCGGCTGGGGCCGGCGAAGGAGACGGGACTGACGCGCTCGGACCAGACGGGGTCGGTAAGCAGGTTGAGGCCCTGGGTTTGCAGCAGAAACGTGGCGTGATTGACGAAGGTGACGCGGAGGTTGTCGCCCTGAACGCGAGGCGGCGGCGGCGGGCCGGGTGTTGAGGGGATGAAGTCGCGCCAGGGACCGACTTTGCGGCTGGTGACCCACTTGAGAAATTGCGAGAAGCGCTGCGGCGGCGTGTCCGGATTGAAGAAGCGTCCGTTGCGGTGGTGCGTGGAGCGCCAGGGGCTGGTTGGGGTGTGGTCAGTCGTCATTTTGATTGCTTTGCGGGAGGGCTGGTGCCGCGCATGGCCTGGAAACGCATGGCCTGGACCTGTTCGGCAAGTGCGACGATTTGCGCGCCGGGAAGGTATTCGTGTCCAGCCATGTTGGTGTCGGGAATCCCGAACCTAATAATTCTAGCAAGTGCGAGGCGCTGCTGGGCGGGGCTGAGTCCGGCGGGGACGTGCTGGAGCGGCGCGGTGGTGAGGTTGGGTGGGAGTTTTTTAAAGCTGGAGCGCCAGTGGGTGAGGACGTATCCGTTGGGCGCGTGGCAGGTGGCGCAGTACTCGCTGTAGAGTTGTGCGCCGTTGAGGCGATTGGCGGCGATGAGCGACGCGGCGGAGGGCTGCCAGGAAGCGGCGACCTGCTGGAGGTGCTGGGCGCTGTTGGGGCTTTTGAGGCTGGAGAGGTAGGCGATGAGGTCGTCGCCTCGATTGTCCTTAAACAGGTAGGCGTAGGACGGCATGACGGAGTGGTAGCTGAGCGCGCGCGGGTCCATTTGATGGATGCGGAGCCAGAGCGGCGAGCGTCGGCTGCCGACGTTGGTGAGGTCGGGGCCCTGGCGACGGTTGCCGATGAGCGGAGGCTTTTCGCGGCGGATGACGTTGAGGTTGCCGGTGGGGCCCCACATTTCGACGTCGGGCGAGCTGGGGCGGACATACTGCGAGTGGCAATTGATGCAACCCTCGGCGATGTAAACGCGGCGTCCGCGCTGGATGGGGGTGAGTGATGCCAGGTGCGGGTGCGGATGGTGACTGACGAGGATGCGCTGGACGCCCCAGGAGGCGGCGCAGACGAGGGCCACGGCGGCGACTTCGTGGCGGTAGCGGAAGGTGGTGGTGAAGAAGAGCGGCGCGGCAAACGCGGCGGCGGCAATGACGATGAAGGCGAGCGGAACCTGGTGGAGGTGCTGGGCCATGCCGATGCCGAGCGCGGAGCCGATCCATCCGGCAACGGCGTAGATGATTCCGGCGCGGCGGACGCGATCGGCTGGCGTGGCCGTGAGCATGTAGGAGGGCCAGGCGACGAGCGCGACGGAGTAAAGGGAGACTCCGATGGGATAAAGGAATGCGGCGGGAGCAGAGTGCGCGGGATGCAGCAGGAAGAAGCTGGCGACGGCGAGCGCGGTGAAGGCTGAGCCGAGAGTCGCGATGAGCGGCAGGCGCGTGAGCAGCCAGGCGGCGGCGAGGGCGGCAATGAGGTGGATGGAGCCGGTGCGCCAGAGATGCGCGGCGCCCTGCCAGGTGGAGGACTTGAGCGCGGGCGAGTTCTGGATGATGAAGAAGGCGGCGGAGTCAAACCAGACGAGCGCGGTGAACCAGAGCAGGATGGCGAAGAAGCTGGTTTGCGTGGGGGCGGCGTTGGGTGCGGGCGCGGCGGGTGGCTCGGCGTGGGTGCGGTGCGCGACGACGGTTGCAATGACGGCGAGCGCGGCGACGGTGAGCGCGATGATGCGCGGCGTGGCGGTGAATAGCGCGGGAACGTTGCAGCAGAAGTAGCCGATGCCGACGCCGAGAGCGACGGCAAAGAGCGGGCGCGGGGACGCGATCCAGAGCGGGAGGCTGGAGACGAGGGTGACGGTGAGGGTGCCGAGGGAGAGTCCGATGAGCGCGGAGACGGCGATGGCGGCGAAGAGGCCGAGCGGGAGCGTGGTGAGCGCGGCGGCGACGGCGCAGCCGAGGAGCGCGGCCTGCAGGCGAGGGCGCGGGTGCTCGGGCCAAAGCACAAGCGGGGCAAAGAGGCTGGAGAGGATTCCGCCAAGGGCCATGGCGGCCATGACGGCTTTGAGGTGCGCAGCGGAGAGTCCAAGCGCGTTGAGGCGCTGGAGGAAGCCGAACTGGGCAAAGATGAGGAAGTAGATGTAGGTGGCAGCGATGAGGAAGACGCCGCGCCAAGAGACGAAGCGGGGTTCGGCTTGCGGTTTTTTTTCGTCGGTGGTCACGCGCGTTCGATCAACTCCTTACGTCCAGCCAGCGCTTGCGCAGGCCAATGTATTGGATGGCGGCGTAGGTGGCATCGGTAAAGAAGACGGCGATCCATGCGCCCTCCATGACGCCGAGGATGACCTGCCAGAGGACAAAGAGCGCAACCAGCGCGCGGATGAAGGCGGTGATGGCCCATTGCGCGCGCCACCAGGTGGACACGTCCGGCGCATCGCGAACGACGGCGGGGATGAGGAGATAGGTGGCTCCGACGGAGAGTACGAAGACGCCGATGTAGCGGACGTAGTAGAGCGGATGCGGAACCTCGGTGACGCCCATGAGGCGGAGCGTGAAGGCGGGCGCGAAAAGGAGCAGCAGGCCGGTGGCGGTGTCGGAGAGTCCGGCGATGAAGTGATAGATAAGGATGAGGGTGCGGGTCTTCATCGGGTGGCGGCTCCTATTGCGGCGGCGTGGGCTGGAATTGCGGCGGCGTGGGCGCGCATGCGCGCGGTGAGGCGGACGAGCCAGTCAATAGACGCGGCGGTCATGGCGACGCCGAGCAGGAGGCGCAGGCCATAGATGGCGTCGCGCAGCGGGCCGGGCACCATGGTGAAGGCGGGATGCAGGCCCTCGATCCATCCGGCGTAGATCATGATGACGACGTAGAAGAAGGCTCCGAGGTTCCAGGCATAGAAGGCCCAGGTGGAGCGGAAGGCGTCGCCGTCTTCGCCGAGCAGGGCGATGAGCATGAAGATGAGCAGCGCGGTGACGAATCCGGCCATGGCCATGAGGGAGTGGCCGACGAGGCCGTCGGTGAATTTGAGGCGGTCGAGGACTCCGGGAAGGAAGAGGAGCCATCCGGAGGGGATGAGCAGCGCCCACCAGGCGAGCGTGGCGATGCCCCAGCGGCGCGTGTTGGCGCGCCAGACGAAGGCGCTGTAGTAGGCGGGCATAAGCGGCACCCAGACGAGCAGGCTGCCAAGGGCGAGGTATTGCGTGGGACGATGGTCGCTGATGTTGCCGCGTCCCAGGCCGAGGCAGAGCAGGACTTCGACGGCGAAGACCACCCAGCCGATTTTGAGCCAGCGCGGGCCGGATTGATTGCGTTTGGTGATGCCGTAGGGCAGCAGAAACAGGATGAGGACGATGATGAGGACGGATTCGAGCTGGCTGGCTCCGGTGGGGCCTCCGCTGTCGGGGTTTACGGGCGGATAGATGGCCGGATTGCAGGCGATGTAGATCGCGAAGGGGATGAGCAGAAGGAGAACCAGGCCGGCGGTTTTGGTGATGCGGGCGACGGCGGCGGGTGGCGCGGCGGAGCGGAGGTCGCGGATGAAGGCGGCGACGAGGACGATCCAAAGAAAGAAGATGCAGGCGGGGAAGAAGACGCGGACGTAGCCGGACCAGTCGAGGAAGAGCTTGCCGCTGGAGTGTCCGTTGAGCCAGGAGATGCTGCCGAGGGTGAGGGCGACGGACCAGAGAAGCAGCGAGATGCGTGCCCAGGGCGCAAGTGCGGGACGGTCGGCGCGGTAGACATGGAGGAGCCAGCCGACCAGGGGCAGGCTGATCCATCCGTAGAGCTGGAGGTCGAGGTGGACGGGCATCCAGCGGCCGTAGCTCCACGCGCCGAGCCATGCGCCGGCCTGCGGATAGAGCAGCAGGATGGCGAGCCAGACTCCGATGAGGTTGGCGACGACGAGCCAGGCGAGGCTGTGCCATGCGGCCTGGGCCAGGACGGAAGGGCCAGTTCCCTGCTCTGCCGCGGGCGCGATAGTCTGCGCGGGGGCGTGCGCGGCGAAGTCGAGTTGTGCGGCGGCGTTCATGGAGATAATTTCCAGCCCACATCTCTGCGAGACGCGGGGCGCCCGCACTTCTATGCGTGGGGCAGCCCGGATTCGACCACCTTTCCGTCGCGCATTTCCACCAGGCGGTCGCACTTGCCGGCGATGGCGCGGTCGTGCGTGGCCATGATGAGGGTGATGCCTTCGGTTTCAGCGAGTTCGAGCAGAAGATTGAAGATTTGCGCGCTGGTGTGCTCATCGAGCGAGCCGGTGGGCTCGTCGGCGAGCAGGATGCCGGGCTTGTTCATCAGCGCGCGGCAGAGCGCGGTGCGCTGGCGTTCTCCGCCGGAGAGCTTTTGGATGCGCTGATTGATGCGGTGCGAGAGTCCGGTGCGCTCAGCAAGATGATGGAGACGGGCACGGGCCGTGTCGCGCGGGGTCCCGGCGGCGACGGCAGGCACCATGCAGTTCTCTTCGAGCGTGAGTCCGGGGATGAGGTTGTGAAGCTGGAAGACGAAGCCGATTTGATGGCGGAGGATGTTGAGGGTGGAGCGTCCGCGCTGGAGCTGTGCGCCGTGGATGAAGATGCGGCCGGCGGTCGGCTCATCGAGTCCGCCGAGCAGATGGAGCAGCGTGCTTTTGCCGCAGCCGGAAGGGCCGCAGAGGGCGATGGTCTGTCCGGCATGGGCGGAAAAGTCGACGCCGTTGAGCACCCGGATTGCGCCGGCGTCGTAGCTCTTGAAGACGTCGTCTGCACGAACGACGACGGGGGACGGCGCGGCGGCGGCGAGCGTAGTGTCGGGCGATCTGCTGAGGCTACTCAAAGCGAAGCGCCTCCACAGCGCGGATGCGCATGGCGTAAGCCGCGGGATAGAGCGCTCCGGCGATGCCGGTGAGGAGCGCGAGGACGACGACGGCAGCGACGACGAGCGGCTGAATGCGCGAGTCGATGTAGCCGTGCAGCGCGGGAACCATTTTGAGCAGAAAGATGCAGGCGGCTCCGATAAGGAGTCCGGAGACGGCTCCGATGATGGAGACGATGCCGGATTCGCCGAAGACCATGGCGGCGATCTGGGTGTTGGAGAATCCGTTGACGCGCAGGATGGCGATTTCGCGGATGCGGGTGAAGACGGACATGATCATGGTGTTGGCGACGCCGAGTCCGCCGAGCAGCAGGCCGCAGAGTCCGACGGCCCATGCGGTGGCCTTGAGGATTTTGAACTGCGAGTAGCTGCGGTCGAACTCCTGGTCTTTGAGGGCGATGAGGTTGGGGTATTGCTCGCGGATGAGGTTCTTGAAGGCGGCCTGGTCGTTGCGGTTTTTGAGCTTGACGGTAAGGACAGACGATTCGCCGGGCTTATGGAAGAAGTCCTGCGCGGTTTTGAGGGGCATGAAGACGCCGCCATCCTCGAATCCGTTTTTAAGGTGCACAATGCCGACGACGGTAAAGGTTCCGTGGCCGATGGCGACGCTGGAGCCGAGGTGCGCGTGGAGAAAGTCGGCGGCGCGCTGGCCGAGGACGACGCCTTTTGTGTTTTTGCCGAAGTTGGCGCGTGTGCCTGCAATCCAGGAAGCATTGTGAATGCGGGAGTCGGCGGGCGTGAGGCCGAAGCAGGTGATGATGGGGTGGTCGGAGCTGGAGACGATGCCGAAGAGGACCGGGTCGGCGTGGGCGACCATGGGCATCGCCTGGATTTGCTGGACGGCAGAGTCGGGCACGCTGCTGAAGAAGAGGTCGGAGACGTCCTTCTCAAACACGATGATATGGCTGTCGGCGGAGAGCAGTCCGGAGAACATGGCGACAGCGCCCTGCAGAATGGTGACGACGGTGAGCATGGCGGCCACGCTGAAGGCGATGCCGGCTATGCTGATGCCGGTGCGCACACGATGCCGGCTCAGGTTGGTAAGGATGAGCTTGAGAAAAATCATAGACTTTGCGCGAATGCCGAGTGCGAGAGAGCCTCCATCTCCATTTGAAATCGGCGGCGCGTATTGTCAAGGAAAGAAAGACTGCGGGAGCGCGCGGTGAGGCGGGCGACGATACGGTCGCTGAGGCGCATAAGGCGCGAGACGCGGCGGAAGGACGCGGCCAAACCGATGGTGAGCGCGAGGTTGGGGCGGTTCATCTCGGCGTCGCGGGCGACGGTTTTGCCGCCTTCGCCGGGTGCGTGGAGCACGTCCTTGAGGTCGTCGAGGATTTGGTAGCAGAGGCCCCAGACGACGGAGAGGCGTTCGAGCAGGCAGATCTCCTGGGCGGATGCGTCGCTGAGGATCGCGGGCAGAACCAGCGGCATGCGGATGAGGGAGACGGTTTTGCCGATGGCGATCTGCTGATGGCGATGCGGATGGCGGAGGCTGGCGACGTAGTGGAGGTCCTGGCTTTGCCCGTTGAGCAGGCCGGCGATGCCGAGGTGCTGCTCGACGTATTGGAGCGCGCGGGTCTGGGTGCGGGGCGAGAGTCCGGCGACGGATTGCCAGATAAGACCGTAGGCTCGATTGATGAGCGCGAGCGCGGCAAGGATGGCGGCGCCTTCTCCCCAGGAGCGATGCGCGCAGGCGGCTCCGCGGCGCTGGGAGGCATTGTCCATGCAGGGGAGATCATCGAAGAGAAGCGAGGCGGTGTGGAAGTATTCGACGGCGATAGCCAGCGACTGGGCGCGGTCCGGCTCGATCTGGTAGATGCGCGCGAGATGGTAGGCGAGCTCGGCGCGGATCATGTTGCCGGGGTGCTCGAGCGCGTGCTGGATGGCGCCAGCAAGATGCGATTCGGTTTCCGTGGGGAGGCCGAGTTTATTTTTGAACGCCGCTCTAAGGTTAATTTCAGGCTGTGCAGTTTTTACCAATACATCCATCCGTGTTTGTCCGCCCGCGTTGCAGAGGTGTTGACGTGCGCTGGCTTCCGGAATGCTGGTCTTTCGCAGGCAGGGCTCGTGGTTGTGGCCCATGTGTCTTGCCGGATCAGGACATGCTTCGAAAAGGTGTATTACTCTGCGATCCGGCCAAACCAGCAACCCGTGAAACTTATACTTTCTGCGAGTCTTTGTGGTGTTGGACGCAGAAGCCGGACGATTGGCGACTACCGGGTCGAGATTTTTCGATGATGCCTAACTGATGCACTTCGGCAAGCACATCCTTATTGTTTCAAGTAAAGCATGCGGGCCGGCACAGTGCATGAAGGGTAGATGAAGCGGGTCTTACGTCTTCTCCACATGTGCCGTATCTGGAGTGCGCGGCCATGCGCACGGGCCTTCGGCAATCCGCTGAAAGCAAAACGGAAAGTATTTGTGTGGTACAGATGACAATGTGTTCATATTGCGCTCAGGCGATTGACCAACGGGTATGTGCATCGTCAGATGATGGCAGGGACATCCCTACAAACTACAAACAACGACCTACACCCAACCAAACTACCATGGAGAGTGCGAATGAGTGAGTTGTATACCACCGTGAACGGCGCCGCGAGTGTAAAGTCTACCCAAAACAGGAAACCGGCAACGAAACGGAGACTGCATCAAGCGCTGCGGACTGCTGTTGTGTCGATTGCGTGCCTGATAGCCGCGGCGGTGGCCGTTCCGGCGTTTGCCCAGACGACGTATGCCATCAATCCGGCGAAGAGCCAGGTGCAGTTTTCACTGAGCGGCTTCCACGAAGTGGCCGGACACTTTGCGGTGAGCAGCGGGAGCATAACCTTTAACCGCACCACGGGCGTGATGAGCGGTAAGGTGGAGGTGGCGGCGGCGAGCGGCAATAGCGGGGAGACGTCGCGCGACAAGAAGATGGACAAGGACCAGCTGAAGGTGAAGAAGTACCCGGCGATCAGCTTTACTCCGGCGAAGTTTACCGGGACGCTGAACAAGACGGGCAGCTCCACGGTGCAGGTGGAGGGGACGTTTACCCTGCTGGGCAAGCCGCATGCGATCACGCTGCCCATGACGGTGGACATCAACGGAACCGGCTGCACGGCCAAGGGCAGTTTTGTGATTCCCTATGTAAAGTGGGGAGTGAAGGACCCGAGCAATTTCTTGTTGCATATGGACAAGCAGGTAAAGATTGACCTAGCCTTTGACGGAACGTTATCGAACTGAGGCGAGATTGCACGCAGTCGCAGGAGGCGGGGCACGTCTCCTGCGGAGGCGCAAAGAAAGTTATGAAGTTACTGGTCATTGAAGATGAAGCGGCGAACGCGCGATTTCTGGAGCGGTCGCTGACGGAAAACGGCTATCAGGTAGACCTGGCCTCGACCGCCAAGACCGCAGAGGTCCTGGCGCTGGAGGGCGAGCACGCGGCGATCATACTTGATCTGGGTTTGCCGGACGAAGACGGCCTGAGCCTGATTACGCGGCTGAAAGAGCATGGCGTAACGGCTCCGGTGCTGATATTGTCGGCGCGGCGCTCGGTGGATGACCGTGTGCGCGGGCTGGAGCAGGGCGGAGACGACTACCTGACCAAGCCGTTTGCGCTGCCGGAGCTGCTGGCGCGGCTGCGGAATCTGCTGCGTCGTCGTGCGGACGCGGGCGAGACGGCGACGGTGCTGCGGGTAATGGACCTGGAGCTGAACCTGATCCGGCGGGAGGCCTCGCGGGCAGGCGAGATTCTACAATTGACGACCCAGGAGTTTGCGCTGCTTGAGTATCTGTGCCGGAACGCGGGTCGCGTGGTGACGCGGTCGATGATTCTGGACCAGGTATGGGGCATGCGCATCCAGCCCGATACGAATGTGGTGGATGTGCATATCTACCGGCTGCGCAACAAGGTGGACCGTGCGGACCTTGCGCCGGTGATCCGGACGATTCGGGGAGTGGGGTATGTTCTCCGCGACAAATAGCAGCAAGGGGAAGACCGCCGCATGGCGTATTTCGCTGTGGGGCACGATGGCGTTTGCGCTGGGCACGGTGATCCTTTTTGTATTTCTGCACAGCTTTGTGTCGAATGAGATACAGCGGCGGAGCGACTCGTGGCTGACGGGCGAAGTTGGCACGCTGGGAGATGTGGCGGAGCGGACGCCGAAGGGCGCGCTGTATGACCGGATTGTGGAAGAGGTTGCGGAGCTGGCGTCCAAGGAGGTTCCGCATGAGCATGAGCTGGCGGGCGACACAAACCAGCCGGTGTTTTTTCTGCAGACGGACCACGCGGGCGCACTAAAGCTGTGGGTTGGCAAGGGCCGAGGACAACAGGCGCTCAACGCGATCCAGAAGAAGACAATTATTCCGGACAATCCTGTGGACATCAGCATTGCGGGATTCGCATATCCGTTTCGTGTGGCGTCCATGCACATGGACAACGGCGACTGGATATACCTGGGGTTGTCAGAACGCGATGAGAGCCTGACGCTGCGAACGCTGCGCCTGTACTTCTTCCTCATATGTATCGGGATTGTGCTGCTGGGATTCTTTATTGTGTTCTTTTCGACGCGGCGGATGCTGGGCCGGGTGAAGGACATTACGGAAGCGGCGGCGAAGATCGGTCAGGATGATTTACGGAGCCGGGTTCCGGAGACGGCGGGACAGGACGAGATATCGCGCCTGGCGCTTACGCTGAACGGGATGCTGGACCGGATAGAGAATACGGTAAAGCAACTGCACACGATCACGGATTCGCTGGCGCATGATCTGCGCAGCCCGATGACGGCGATGCGCGGCAAGCTGGAGACGGCCCTGCTGGAGGGCGATGACGGCGGGTGGGCCGAGCCGGTCGCGGCCGCGGTGGATGAGCTGGACCGGCTGTGCGAGTTCCTGACCAAGTCTCTGGACGTGGCGGAGGCAAACGCGGATGCGCTGCGGCTGCACAAGGAGACCCTGAAGCTGGATGAGTTGTTGCACATGATGGTGGACCTGTACGAGCCGAACATGGCCGAGCGCGGCATTCGCGTGACGCTGTACAGCTCAGGGGAGATTCTGGTGGCGGGCGATCAGGCGTTGATTCACCGGATGATGGCCAACATTTTTGACAACGAGCTGAAGCATCTGAAGCCGGGATGCAGTGTGAATATCCATCTGCGAATCGAGAACAACGCGGGGCGCATTGTGGTTGAGGATGACGGACCGGGCTTTCCGGAAGAGGTTGCGGCGAAGATTTTTGAGAAGTACGCCAAGGGGCACAACTCCACTGGGTCGGGGCTGGGTCTGGCCTTTGTCGAGGCGGTGGTGCGCGCCCACGACGGGTCAATTGAGGCGCACAACCTGCCGGGCAAAGGCATCCGGCTGACGATCAGCCTGCCGCTGGCGAAGGCGGAAGCGGGCGTTGCCGCTTTTTCTGGCGATTGAGCGGAAAGCTGCGGCAGGGTGAGAGGAAATGCAGGTCACGTGAGGGCCCAAGTTGTGGCTTCCCGCCCTACGCGTAAAAACAGCGCGTAGGATAGGGTTCCCCAGGGCAGTTCCCTGCCCCGGCCTCCCAATTCCCTTCTACTTATTCCTCATTCGTGCACAGTGACGGCCGCTCCGGTGTAGGTAACGGTGCGGTCGGGATGGGTGGTGACGGCGCCGCCGACTCCGTGATTGGGCCGGACAAAGATGATGTTGAAGGTGCGGGTGGCGGGCATTCCGGGATACGAACCGGAGCGCGCGCCGATGGTGAGGGTGTGCGTAGCGTCGTTCCAGTCAATGGGGATGGTGACGTGCTCGCCCTTCTCGTAGTTGTAGGTGTCGCCCTGATCTTTGTAGAGCGTGAAGTGGCCGTTGGCGCCGGCGTAGATGCGGAGGTCGATGGGCGCGTCAGGCTTCTGGGCGGCGTACTCAATCTCCGGGCCGAGAGGCAGGATGGAGCCGGCGCGAACATAGAGCGGAATGCGGTTGAGCGGTGCGGGCGCATTGAAGCGCTGATTACCCGGCAATGTATCGCCAATCCAGAAGTCGTACCACTTTGCCGCGGGAGGCAGATAGACGTAGCGGGCGGTGGCTCCCTGCTGCGTGACGGGATTGACCAGGATGGCGGGGCCGAACATGAATTGGTTGCCGATGTTCCAGACCTTGCGGTCGGTGCGCCAGTCCATGACCAGCGGACGCATGATTGTGGAGTCGTTGTGCGTGACCTGCCAGGCAAGCGAGTAGATGTAGGGCAGCATGCGGTAGCGGAGCTTGTCGTACTGGATGAGCGTGGGCGTGGCCGCGCCGTAGCTGAAGACCTCGTTCTCGTTGTTGGCGCGGTGGCCATGCGTGCGGAAGATGGGGCAGAAGACTCCAAACTCATACCAGCGGGTGTATAGCTCCTGATAGGCAGGGTCGTGCGTGTTGCGTGCCAGAGGTGGGCCGTAGCCGGCGATGTCGGTGGTCCAGTAGGGCATGCCGGAGAGCGCGAAGTTGAGTCCGGCGGGAACCTGCCGCTGGAAGGACTGGAAGGTGCTGTAGACGTCGCCGGACCAGGTGGTGGCGGCGTAGCGCTGGTCACCCGCAAAGCCGGAACGCGTGAGGATGAATACGCGCTTCTTATTGGTTGTGGCGCGCCAGTGCGTGTAGACGTTGCCGGTGTGCATGAGCGGGAAGAGGTTGGTGTAGAGCGCGCCGTTGCCGATGGAGAGCTGCTTGCTGTACAGCTCGGCGTCGCTTTCGCCGCCGTGCGGGAAGGCAACCTCAGGCTCGGAGCTGTCGAGCCAGAAGCCGTCCCAGCCCTGGGCAAAGATTTTGCCGACCAGATGCTTCCAGTAGAAATCGCCGGCTTTGGGGTTGGTGGCGTCGTAGGTGGTGGTGCCGGGAATCATGTAGCCAAGGGCCTTCATCTTCTGGAAGTTGTTCGACTTGGGATCGAAGGTGGCCCAGACGGAGATCATGGCGTGGACGTGCTCGGCGTGCAGCTTTTTGAGCGTGCCGGGGACGTCGGGATAGGCGTCAGGACGGAAGTCGGGGTCGCCCTGATGCACCCACCAGAACCAGTCTTGCACGATGTTGTCGAGCGGGACGTGCGCGTCGCGATACTCGGCGGCGATTTTGAGCAGCTCGGCGGCGCTGCGGTAGCGGTCCTTGGACTGCCAGAAGCCGTAGGCCCAGCGGCCATACATGGGGGCGTGGCCGGTCATGTCGCGATACTGATGGATGATCTGATCGAACTGCGGGCCGTAGATGAAGTAGTAGTCGATGGCGTGCGAGGCGTTGGAGCTGAAGCGCATTTCCGAGGGGAAGCGATTGTCGAACCAGGAGAGCGCGGCGGTGTTCCAAAAGAGGCCGTAGCCTTTGGTGGAGAGCAGCAGCGGGATGGCGACGTCGGTGTTGGCCTGGCCGAGTTCGACAGTGGTGCCGCGATAGTTGAAGGCGCCGTTCTGATGCTGGCCGAGTCCATAGAAGGCCTCGCGGACGGTGGGGTAGAACTGGTCCTTGACGTTGTAGAGCTGCTGGCCGTTGACGGTGGTGGGAACGTAGCGGCGCGGGGAGTCCTGAAATTCCTGAAGGAGGCGATTGCCGTTCTCGTCCTGAAACACGAGGTTGCCCCAGGCGAGCGTGATGCCGATCTTGAGCGCGCCGGTATCGACGGTGGCGACGGCGGGGTTCCAGAGGCCCTGCTGCTTGTTCTTTTCCGGTTGCGCCTTGGGGATAGTGAGCGTGAACTTTGCGGGCGCGCACTTTTGAATAAGCCAGGGCTGCTTGGGGGTAGCGTCCACGGCTTTGCCGCTGGGGCTGGCAACAATGTGGATCATGGTCGGACTGCAGACGGTGAGGCGAAGGGTGTCGGTGGCGGTTTTGACGACGACGCTGCCGTTCTGCTGCGTGATGCGGACCTGAGCGGAAAGAAAACCGCCAGCCAGAAAAGCCCCGGCAATTGCTGCGATTGGAAGTGACCGCGCAAATTTCATACTTCCCCCGATTTAAGTTTTTGCTCCAGCCCCGGTAAGAGGGCGGCGATTTTGACCGTTCCAAGTTTAACGGTTTAGCCGGGAGCTTGTGCAGATTACCCGGAATGATTTTCCTGGGCGTACGAATGGCGGGAGCAAAGGCCTATCAAAAGGCACCGGGAGCAGCCGGAGGGAGCAGCATCCGCGCGCCGCAGCAAGACGACACACTTCTCCGGGCGGGCCGATGAAACAAGCGCTGCGGGATGTTTGTCCGAATCATGCGAGATGCTGCGCCCTGCGCCAGTTCTGATAGTCCGTGTAGAGTCTGGTTGACTCCGGGCAGCCGGCAAAGGCCTGCGAGCCGGGCTTGTTCATCATGCCGAGGTACTGGTAGACGAGGATTTTGTCGACCCAGGGAGAGACGGCCTCCAGCTGGCGGACGACGCGGCTGAAAGGCGCGGGCATGAGGGCGCTGTTGTAGACCTCGCCCTGAAACTCGAATATCTCGACGTCGGCCCATATCTTCACCTTCCCGGCGCGGTCGTGCGCTTTGCGAAGGCCTTCGTAAAAAGCGGAGGTTTCCGTGACCCTGGATTTGCGGACGCCGACTTCGTCCTGATAGGCGATGATGTCCACGTCTAATTGATGGAGCTGGCGGACGTAGGTGTCGTCGGGCTTGGCGAGGCGGGTGCCGTAGGGAGCGATCATGATTTTTGCCGTGGGCGTGAGCTGCCGCGCGAGCCGCGAGCACTGGTTTACGTACTGGATGAATTCGGGCGAGTAATAGGGATGGATGAATGCCTCGTCGGGCCAGTACCAGCCGTAGAAGCTCGTGTGGTGTCCGTAGAGCGTGGTGAGCTGCTCGATGGCCTGCAGGCGTTTTTTTGCGGCGACGGGATCGCGGATGGTGTCCGGGCTTTTCCAGTCCCCGTAGAATCCGCCGCCGATGAAGAACTTGACGCCGTATTTGTCTGCGGCGGAGAGGACCGCTTCAAGAGGATCGGGGCAGGCGAGGTTCCATTTGGCGAAGATGCTGGTGTTGTAGAAGGCGCGGTAGTAGACCGCGGTCGCCATGAGGACCAGGTATTCGATGCCGGTTTCGGCGATTTCGCGGACCTTGGCATCCCATTGCTCAGCCGAAAAGCGCACCAGTGCCGGGTTCCAGTCAACACCTTCGACGGTGGCGTGATGCTGGAATTCAAACCAGCTTCCGGCGATGGGTTGGATGGCGCGCGGCGCGGACTGGGCCTGCGTAGCGGCCTGATCGAGGACGAGCGCGGTTGCTCCCGCGCCCAGCGCGCGGAGGAAATCCCGGCGGTTGACTTCACGCATGCAAACGCTCCTTAAACGCAGTTCAGGTTTCACAAAACTGGCGTTTTGTTTACAGTGGCAATAATAAACATGTGAAAGAGGCTGTCTGATGGATGTTGTAGGTGTCGGACTGAATGCGACAGACACCGTAATTCCGCTTCCCCAGCACCCGGCGTCCGGCTCGAAGGTCGAGTTCCATTCCGTCTCCGTGCTACCCGGCGGCCAGGTTGCGAGCGCGATGGTTGCCTGCCAGAGTTGGGGATTGCGCACGCGCTATGTGGGCAAGCTGGGAGATGACAGCGCGGCCGACCTGCATCGCGCTGAGTTCAGCAAGGCCGGCGTGGAAAGCCACCTGATGACCGCGCCCGACTGCGCGAGCCAGCAGGCATTCATCCTGGTGGATGAAACCGGCGAGCGGACAGTGCTGTGGAAGCGCGATGACCGCGTGACGCTGCATCCGGAGGACCTGAAGCGCGAATGGATTGTGGACGCGCGGGCGCTGCATCTGGATGGTCACGACACGGCGGCCGCGATCCAGGCGGCGACCTGGGCCCGCGAGGCGGGCATTCCCGTGATTCTTGACCTGGACAAGCTTTATCCCGGCGTGGAAGAGCTGCTGGCCAAGACGGATTACCTGATTGTGAGCCGGAATATTCCGGGAGAGCTGACGGGCACCGCGGAATTGCATGGGGCGCTGGTTGAGATTCAGCAGCGCTTTGGATGTCGCGTTACGGCGGCCACGCTGGGACATGACGGCGTGCTGGTGTGGGACCGCGAACGCTTCTTCTATGCGTCCGCATATCGCGTAGAGGTGGTGGACACGACGGGCGCGGGGGACGTTTTCCATGCGGCGTTCATCTACGGTCTGCTGCAAGGGCGGCAGATGCCGCAGATCATGGACTTTGCCTGCGCCGCTGCTGCGCTGAACTGCTCCGCACTGGGAGCGCGGGGGGGGATTCAGCCCGTAGAGAAAATTGAAGCGCTCATGGCCAACGGGACCCACTACCCTGCGTATTTTGAGGACTGCGAGGAGCGCCAGGAACAAGTACCGTAGAGCGTCCGCAGCAGGAGGGACAGAACCATGCGCGCACTATGCGGCGAACTATGCGGCGCACGCACGACATTGCCTTGGCTGCGATTGGGCTGAAGCTGGGCGGCAGCTCCAAAGTGACGAGCGTGTGGGGTGGGAGGGACGTGACGCCGGACCCGGCTAGGGAGTACAGGGACGCCGCTCCGCCTTACACCATTTCTGGTTTTGCTTTATTCGCTGAATGGAACGCCTAGCGTTAATAACGCAGACCGGGGTGGCCGATGCATCGCGCCGATCCGTGCCGGTTTCTTGTCCATTGTCATCCATAGACTCAGCGCGACCGCATTCATATAGAGCAACCTTACCTGGTCACGGCTTTCGCCTTGCCGGCTGTAGACGCTGAGCGTTGTCAGCAGCTGCGTCTGTTCTGATTCAACCAGATAAAGTCCCATGCTGACGGCAGGCGCATTCTGTATATCCCGCACCTCATCCGCAGACTGAGCAATGACCGTATAGTGCAGGTTTTGGCGAGGATGCTCCGTCTGCAAATGGAACAGCAGATCGTTGGATGTATAAGCCGCGGAAAATTTGTTGGTAATTATGCCTTTCTCCTCAATTCAGCAACCGTTCCTGTAGTTCCGGTCTTATGGTGACAACCGGGCTTAGCGCGCGACGGTTACTGGTCTGCCAAACCAGTAGTACCGCCGCCAACAATTCTTGCATCGCACGGCATGCAGCGCGAGCAGTTTCAGCAGCCCGTCGAGCGAAGCGGATTCCGCCTCCTGGAATTCGACCGAGCTGCAAAGCGGGCAACTTCGTTTTATCCAGAGCACGTGTGGGATTTGAAGAGGCCAGTTCAGCCCTGAATCCTTCATCTGTAGTCCCCCCTTGATCCGCGTTAAAAGCCGTCCGCATCCGCCGGAGAAGAATTGACATCCAGCCATGCGAGAAACCGCCGGATGCTGCCTGTGGCCAGCGCCACGCAGGAATCGCCTGCTCCGTAGTAAAGGTAAATTGTGTCACCGTCGGCTCCGATCGTCTGTCCGCAGGGGAAGACCACATCCTTTACATCGCCACCTCGCTCATAGGAGGCTTCCGGACCGAACATCCATGAATTGCCGCGTTGCAGGCATATCTCCGGATTGTTCAGATCGAACAGCGCCAGGCCTATCCGGTAGATACTGCCCGAGGCCGTATGCCGGACGCCATGGTAGAGCACCAGCCAGCCTTTCTCGGTTTCAATGGGAGGAGAACAAAGCCCGATCTTGTTGGCGTCCCACCATCCGCCCCGCCGTGCTTCGAGCATCACTTTATGACTGCCCCAATGCCGCAGGTCGGGCGAATAGGAGACCCACATATGCGCGCCCAGCGTTGTCATTGGACGATGAATCAGAGCCCATAAGCCATTCACCTTCCTCGGCAGCAGAGCCGCGTCCTTATCTTCCGGCGGCATGATGACGCCATAGCGCTCAAAGCTCCGGAAGTCCCGCGTCAATGCCAGCGAGACGCCCGGGCCACCGCGCGCGAAAGAGGTATACGCGATTGCGTATTGTTCAAGTTCCGGCACATAGGTGATTCGCGGATCTTCGATGCCCCAGATTTCCTCAGGATATTTGCGGGAATTTGCGATGAGGGTTGGCGCGGTATCGATCCGCCACCCATCCACACCGTTCGCCGAGCGAGCCGCGCACAGGTGTGACAATCCACGCCGGTCTTCGACGCGGCACAACAAAAGGGTATCTCCGTCCGCGAGTCGCACAGCACCCGCGTTGAAGACACTGTTGACGGGATAGGGCCAGTCCTCCCGGCTGAGGATGGGGTTGGCGGAATGGCGAACTAACAGGGGACTTTCATCGTGGGTTGCTAAAGGCTTAGGCGCGCCGGAATATAGCTCGGCCTGCGAAGCCGGAAGGGTGATTGGGTTCAAACAAAGACACTCATTTCCTGATACAGGTTTTCTGTGAATGGCGCTGCCAGATTTTTCATGTCCTGCAGCGCCATGAGGAAGGAAAGCGTGGATTCCGCTCCCTGATTTTCATTCACGCGATCCGGATGAAGGCCGTCCCGGCACCCCCCGGTGGTTGCATCGTAGAGCGGCACCTGCAAATCGTTCTCACCCAGAAACCAGCGGAAGGCGCACCATGCCTCTTCCTGCCAGAAGGTATTGCCGGTGATTTGTTGTGCCTGCAGGCAGGCCGCGATGGTGGCGCAAGCCTCGACCGGTTGCTGATCGAAGCGGGCCTTGTCTTCTCCTTCGGCATAGAATCCGTTCGAGCCGATCGGGACGAAGACATGATTATCGCTCCAGTGTTGTTCGTTCAGCAGCCACCGCAGAGATTCACATCCTGCTTCGATCATTTTTGTGTTTTCACTGCGCCATCCAGCGAGCAGCAGCGCCTGCGGCAAGCGCGCATTACTGTAAGAGAGACTTTTCTCGAACCAATGCCAGCCTGCTGAATGGTTGCTCTCATACGCATGCAGCAGGCGATTTGCCAGCTGATTCCGCATTCCCTGGACCACCCTGTCTCCGGGGAACCAGTCGAGATAGCCCTGCATCCCCAGAATAGAAAACGCCCAGGCGCGGGGACTGGTGAAAGCGAGGGGCGCCGGAGCCGCGGCCTCGAATAGCTGGCCGGCGGCGCCTCGCATGCCCGGATCTTCGGAATGGCCAAGCGTGGTGCCTAATGCCCACAGAGCGCGGCCATGGCTGTCTTCGGACCCAACGACTTCCAGCCAGCGCCGGTCATAGGTGAGGAAGTTTCTGAATCTTCCAGCTTCACCTCGGAACGCGAACAATAGAAAGGCCAGGTAGCGGCGCGCCAGCTTTGCGTGCTCGAACATGCCCAGGGCTGAAGAATTCTGAGGCTGCAGGGCGACGATAAGCGCGCGCGCATTGTCGTCCGTGGTGTAACCCTCCGAGCAGTTCGGCAGCGAGAAAATGGCGTGCTGCAGGATGCCGGTATCGTCGGTCATGTTGAATAAATGAGCCGTGTTCAGAGCCGGCAACTCATACGCCTCTCTGTGCGCAAGGATGTCCGGCAACGAAGGCCGTGGCCGCAGAATGCGTTCCGTCCGCGCGCGTTGGAAGCTCTCCATATAGGCATGAGCGGTCTTTTGCCAGGTTGTGCCGCGGGCATGCAAATAGGCGCGCTTTCTCATCGCGTGCCGATAGCCGTCGTCGTCCAGCAAGCGAATCGCTGCATCCGCAATCGCATCTGGATTGTCGAATGGAACGAGTATCCCGCGCTCCCCGGCAAGCAGTTCCCGCGCGTGCCAGTATGGAGTAGAAATGATCGCCTTGCCCGCGCCGAGGGCTATGGCGAGCGTGCCGGATACCACCTGAGCTTCCTGCCGGTAGGGCGTGATATAAATGTCCGCGGCGCCGACATGCTCGACCAATTCTTCCGCGCTCACGAAGCGATTATTGAAGATGACATGGGAAGCGACGCCTTGCTCCAGGGCCAGCTTCTGCAACTCTTCCCGGTAGCGTTCCCCCTCCCGCCGCCGAATGTGGGGATGGGTTGCTCCGGAAACGATATACACGAGATTGGGATGGTTTTTCAGAATCGCCGGCAACGCGCGGAGGACGTTTTCGATGCCCTTATTCGGCGACAACAATCCAAAGGTCAAAAGTACGGAATTCCCCTGGGTGCCGAACAAATCTTTGAAGTAGTTCGGGTCGATGAAGGGAAGATCGGGAACCCCGTGCGGGATAAGGTCGATCTTTTCTGCCGGGATGCTGTATACCTCGCGCAACAAAGATGTCGCGTGCTCGCTCATAACCACCAGGCGGTCCGAAAGCTGTGCAATCTCTTCCAGGACCATGCGCTGATTCCGGTCCGGCTCCCGCAGGACGGTGTGTAGCGTTGTGACCAGTGGCATTTTCAACCGGCGTAGCAGTGTCAGGATATGACTGCCGGCCGGGCCTCCGAAGATGCCGTATTCGTGTTGCAGACAAACCAAATCGTTGCCGTTGAAATTGAGGAAGTCGGCGGCGCGCTCATAGGAGGCATGATCCTCCTGATCCATCTCAATCCTTACGCGATCGGGATAAACATAGTGAGAGTCGGGATCGTTGACGGGGATAGCGAACAGCCAGTCATCCCCATATTCGGCAGCCAGCGCCGTGCATAGATCAGTAGTGAATGTGGCAATTCCGCATTGCCGCGGGAGATAGTTTCCAATCAAAGCGATGCGGGTGGGCAAAGGCATCGATGGGTTGGTGGGTGCCGTTTGAGACAACACCCTGAAGGCGCCTTGACGATGAACAATCTCGGGGAGAGGCATGATCTCCTGCTTTCCTGTGTGCAGCGGGGGCGGCCGTTGAGCTGCAACTGCTTATCCTGGCTCTGGCTGCCCAGGCAATGCGGTTTACAGCGGGGAGAGTTGCCAAACGCTTATCTCGTCTACTACGCTGAGCGAAGCCGCCTGCTGAATGTGGCGCGTACGAAGTGTTGCTCTGGCAATCCAAAAGCGCGGGTATTGCGCACTCTGAATCGATTCCAGTTCGGCGGCGTTAAATCTGGCTCTGATCTGGGCCAGTGCACGCATGGTAGCGTGCCGCGTGGCTGACTCCCTGGTCAGGCCAAAGCCGCGTCGCGAGCATGCGTCGGCCAGCCACATAAAATGCCACCGCGCACCGCGTACAGCGGCATCCAGCGCCGTGGATGCCATGTTTCCTGCTGACATCCACGCATGGCTGAACTGTTTCTGCTCCAGGCCAAGGCCCTCTGGCAGATTGCATTCCGCACGCAGAAAGATTGTTCCCGGCTTCACAGCTGTGATCTTTTAGGCCTTGGCGCGCCGCTGGGTACTCCGACTCCACCACCAACCTGAGCCTGCCCGGAAAACTCTTTCGCGATGGGGTGAAAAGGAACCACCTCGGGTGTATCGGTCTTGACGCCGGGAGAATTGCTCTCCGGAAGTGGTGCTGTATTCGTGCGCTGCGGCACTGAGGGCAGTGGTTGTGTGGTTCGCGTGGAAAGATGGTCTTTCACATCGGATTTCCTGTTAAAGCTCATATATGCTCCGGTCATCCTGTGGCGTACCTGAAAGGTGCTCGTCTGGAGTGAAGCATGGACAGCTGGAGGCGAGGAAGGAACAAGCAGACTACCTCTTAAGTATACGCTGTAAGTAGCTCGGGTGCGGTGCATCCATAAGTTATAGAGAAATAGAACTGCTGAGTTTACAGGGAGTTATCGAAATATTGCTATTGCATAGATGAGCAAAACGGAACAGACAGGCAATGCCATTATCTGAACTCATCGGTATTCATCGGTGACCGTGCAATTTTTCCCTTTCACGCTCGTATCAGGCTGGATTATGCTTGTGGCGTCAGCTGATGACCCACTGCATGCGGCCTGATCCGGCCCCAATGCGCTGGGTCCGGTCGAGGTTTCCTTCACCGTACCCGGATTCTTCACCGTACCCGGATTCCTGCCGCATGAGGGAAAGGCAATTACCATGGGTGAACCAAAGAGCCTGAAGTTTGATGTCGACACCTTTCTGGCAAGCGCTGGTCTGGGACGACGCGTGGTGCAGCTAAAGAAAGATGAAGTGTTTTTTTCGCAAGGGGATGCTGCCGACTCTGTCTTTTATCTTCAGAAGGGCCGGGCAAAGCTCACGGTGGTATCTTCGAGCGGAAAAGAAGCGACGATCGCGATACTTGCTGTTGGAGATTTTATTGGCGAGGAATCGCTTGCCAGCGTGGGTGGTCTACGCATGGCAACATCCACTGCCCTGACCGCATGTAAATGCCTGAAGATAGAGCGTGGGGAGATGGTCAAGGTCATGCATGAGGAGCATGAGTTGTCCGACCACTTCCTGAAGTTTTTGTTGGCTCGCAGCATGCGCACCCAGGCGGACCTCATCGATCAACTGTTTAACTCCAGCGAGAAACGCCTGGCGCGCATCCTCCTGTTGATGGCAGAGTTTGGCAAGCCGGGCGAACCAGAAATGCTGATCCCACCGATCACGCAGGAAGCTCTGGCAGAAATGATCGGGACCACGCGGTCTCGCGTCAGCTTCTTTATGAACCGTTTCCGCAAAATGGGATTTATTGAATACAACGGACGCATCCTTGTTCATAAGTCACTGCTGAATGTGGTGTTGCACGACTGAGTGTTTGCGGCACTCCCGCCGCCTCTGCACTCCCGCCGCCTCTGCACTCCCGCCGCCTCTGCACTCCCGCCGCCTCTGCACTCCCGCCGCCGCTGCACTTCCGCCGCCTCGGCGCTCCCGCCGGTCATTACTATGAGCAAAAGTGAACAGCGCTGCAGCTTCTGCCGTGCCATTATCTAACTCTGAAGGCACCCCCATAGCCTTTGGGGAGGTAAGTACGGCCGATGCGAAGTAAGAGATTCTCATCGCGTCGACGCTGATGCGTTTGTACGCCTCAGCATGCCGTGCCTGTTTGCCGAAGGCGGCACAGTACGGCTGTCAGAGGCCGTGTTAGCCGCGTTCGCACGGATTCGAGAGCAGGCGTCGAGCCAGCTCAGAATTGCCTGATTACAAATAAGGGGGACTTTATCCAGTGTTTTCGACCGCTGCTATCGCTATATTGCTATCCACTGAACCGAAACGCCTTGATGCTTCTTTTCTGCGGACAGCCAAGATCCAGGACGGCTGGCGCCTCGTGCGGGGCGGAGAGTTTCATCGGCAGTGTGAGGGTGCTCCCGGGAGCGGCCACCCTCTGGACGACAGCGCCAAACCAATCCAACGCAGCGGTGTAGGGCAAAGTGCGCAGGAAGCCATGACCGGCGGGTTGATGCGCGCCTTTCAGCTCGTTGGGGACCACTTCAATGCAGTGAAGGTTGAAGAAATTTTCATGAAGGAATACCCCTGGTTTTTTCTGGCCAGGATCACGGTTATCCCCTATCAGATTGAACAAGATGCAGTGAAGGTGAAGGCCCGCCAGGCATCCCGGCCGAGTACCCTTTTGCCGACGACCATTGCCGCCCGCGCCGCGAAAGCGCCGCAGGCGATTCAAACTAATTTGTAACCGTGAGCTATAGAGATCAGCTTTTGTCTTTTCCGGCGGGCACAATCACGGTGGATGAGAGCGTGCGGAGCTTTGTCCCTCATGCTCTACGAGCTAAGTCTGCCCGTATGCAGTATGTCTGTCTTAGCTATTAGTGCTTGAGTTAGGAGATTCTTATGAAGATAACACCACTGTTGCTAATCGGCGCCCTGATGGTAACCGTACCCAGCGGGAACATTTGGGCTACATCTGCGCGCCAGGATTCCGTAGCGCGCTTGCGCATGTCTACAGAGGTTCTTCACGCCATCATGAATACTCCGGACAAGGGTATCCCCGAGGAAGTGATGGAAGGGGCAAGATGCATCGTCGTCATTCCGCATCTGGTAAAGGGCGGCTTCATCTTTGGCGGCGAACATGGCAGAGGCATTGCCTCCTGCCGCACGCATGACGGTTGGAGCGCGCCAGCATTTCTCTCGGTCAGCGGTGGCAGTTGGGGATTGCAGATTGGATTGCAAGGGGTAGATGTGATTATGCTGGTCATGAACGATCGCGGCCTGCAGCACTTGCTCTCCAGCAAGTTTGAGCTCAGCGGCGATGCAGCTGCATCAGCCGGCCCGGTAGGGCGCCAGGCAACTGCGGGCACTGACTGGACCGCAACCACGGAGATTCTCACCTACTCTCGCTCGCATGGCCTGTTTGCCGGCATTACGCTGAACGGGGCCGTTGTTGAACCAGACGCCGATTCGACCCGCGCCATCTATGGGAGAGATCCATCCTTCCGTTCGATTCTCTCCGGCAAAGTCCACGCACCTCACTCAGCGCGTAGCTACATGAGGGAAATTCGAGCGCTGGGACGCACGGGCGGCCATTAGAAAGCGGACCACGATCGGCACTAGAGCAATCATCCTGTGGTGGCCGAACATCCTCTGGCGGTTCCGGCCACCTGTAGTCCTCGAAAGGAAAATTTGAAATGCCGCTTATGCAACTTGTAATCACGCTGGTGGTTGTAGGGGTCCTGCTATGGCTGGTTAACCGCTTCATTCCCATGCAGTCGAATATCAAATCGATTCTGAATGGCGTTGTTGTGATTGTAGTGGTTCTCTGGCTTCTGAATATATTCGGCCTCTTTCACTCGCTTTCAAATATTCATGTTGGCGGTTGACCAACATGAATTGTAAAAAATGGTCCAGCAATGCCGGATAAGCATTTTTCGCATCGCTTCGGCTCCGGCAGCAGAGGGCCGATCAACTCCCACTGCGCATCGCTCAGCAACTCGAATCGCTTTTTGCCCCTGCAAGAAGTTCACCAAACCAACAGCGCCACGCGGAAGTCTTTAGCTTGATGCCGAACCTATTTATGAAACACGCTCTAACGGAGATAACCGAGCGCAGGCAGGCGGAAGAGGTACTGCTCAAGGCGGGCGCACTGCAGCGCGCGATCTTTAACAGCGCCAATTTCTCAAGCATCGCCACGGACGCGCATGGGGTCATCCAGATCTTCAATGTCGGGGCCGAGCGGATGTTGGGCTACACGGCAGCCGAGGTAATCAACAAGGTCACCCCGGCCGACATCTCTGACGCTCAGGAAGTGATCGCACGCGCGGAAGCGCTGACACTGGAATTCGGAACTCTGATTACGCCAGGCTTCGAGGCATTGGTGTTCAAGGCCTCGCGCGGAATCGAGGACATCTACGAGTTGACCTACGTGCGCAAGGATGGAACCCGGTTTCCCGCGGTGGTGTCGGTCACAGCACTGCGTGACGCGCAAGAAGCCATTATTGGCTACCTGTTAATTGGGACTGACAACAGTGCACGCAAGCGGGCGGAAGCAGCCCTTTTGCAAAGCGAAATGCTGGCAAGCGCGGGGCGGATGGCGGCAAGTATCGCGCACGAGATTAATAATCCGCTCGAAGCGATAATGAACACACTGTATCTCGCGCGAAATGCCGCGAACGTTTCGGCGGAGGCCCTCGAATATCTGGATATCGCAGACGGCGAGCTGATGCGAATTGCCCATATCACTCGGCAAACGTTGGGATTCTATCGTGAGTTTTCCGCAGCAATCAGCAACTCTACGTACGATTTGATTGGCTCAGTCGTTAATCTCCTAAAGGCGAAGATCAAGGCCAATGGAGCCATTATTGAGCAGCAGTGTGAGGAAACGCTACGGGTGATGGGAATCGCGGGGGAACTGCGGCAGGTGCTGTCGAACCTGCTCGCAAACAGTCTGGACGCAGTTGGCCAGGACTGCCGGATCGTTTTGCGTGCTTCTGCCTCCGTTGATCCGAACAATGGTAGACGACGTATCCGGATCACAGTGGCCGACTGTGGGCACGGCATGGGGGCGGCTACGGCGAAGCAGATCTTCGACCCTTTCTTTACTACTAAGGGCACGATCGGGACCGGCCTTGGGCTCTGGGTCTGTAAGCAGCTTGTGGAAAAAAATGGCGGCTCTATCAGAGTTCGATCTACAACAGGAGGTCAGCAGCGAGGAACGACGTTTTCCGTCTTGCTCCCGCGAGACTCTGGGACGTCAATCGCTGCGGCCTAGGACCGCCCGATAGCCAACCGTCGGCAAGCCGGAAACAACCACTCTTCGGAAAAGACCGGTACTGCTGGGCAAAGACGGAAGTTGGCCGGAGCAAAGCGGGTTGCTTCTGTATCGCTGACCACTCGGGTTGAGCAATATTGAACATCCTTATTTTGGTTCATATGTCAAATTTAGACTTGCTGCAGTGTGGAGTGACGGCTAACTGAGGTGTGGGGTGAAGGATCGAAGGGCTGTCAGCGGACAACTGTGTCCAGATGTTTTCGCCAAGAGCTTCCTCTACAAACTGTGCGGCAGTATCCAACCGTCCATCCTCGTGGGCTCTGATGGCGGAGGCGCCCTAAGGCCCCTCCCTGGTCTGCATTTCGGGTCGCTGCTGATCGAGGCCGCGGATGACCAGCGCACCTATCAGATGATCCCCCACTCCTGGATCGACAGAATCAGGAACCGCGCCGATTTTCTAGAACGTGTTTCATATGTGGTTTTGCGTCATCGGCCATCGGAAACCACATGAATGAAACAACCGGATCCTTGCGATAACGCTGGGCCCCTTGAATGGGAGCGGAAAGGAACATCCTATGAAACACCTACCAATACTTGCCATCGTAGCGGCGGCATTGCTGCTCGGGGTAACTGCTCCTGTTTATGCAGGGCAGGAGCAACATCCCCAGAAGCAGCACCAGAAGCAAGAGCAGCACGCGCAGAAGCAGCAGCACGCGCAGAAGCAGCAGCACGCGCAGAAGCAGCAGCACGCACAGAAACAGGATCACGCACAGAAGCAGCAGAATCACGCGCAGCAGCAGCGCCACGCACAGAAGCCATCTGCTGAGGTGCAGCGTCATCAAAGCAAACAGGTGCAGAACTCTTCTGCACAAGCGAGGCGGAGCACACGGCAGCGCACCGGAAATAATCAGGTGCGAAATAATCAGGTGCGAAATAGCCAGGTGCGAAGCAAAAATACGCAGGCAGACCGCCAGCATCGGAATGAGGTTCGCGCCAGGTCTCAGCGCAACCAGCAACAGAATGAGGTTCGCGCCAGGTCTCAGCGCAATGTGCAGCAGCCGCGTAACCAGTCACGGAGACGCCACGAGCAGAGTGTATGGCAGCAGCGCCGCGCCAATAACTGGCAGTCAGCCCACCGTGATTGGCGACAGCGCGGCGGCTATCACGGATACCGTGTTCCGAATAACTATTACCAAGGACACTTTGGGCGGCAGCACTCTTTCCTGATCTACGGTCTTCCCTTTATGACGCTTGGCGGCTATCCGCGCTTCCAGTACAACGGCTTCTGGATTACGATGCTTGATCCATGGCCCGCGGTTTGGGGCGATAACTGGTACGACCAAGATGATGTATATATCGTCTATGGTGGTGACGGCTATTATCTGTACAACCGGAGATATCCAGGCATCGGCATCGCGATCAGCATCTCACGGTAGTACTGCATTCGATTTGGTATCGAAAAACGTCATGATGCCAAACACAACATCGGCAAGGCAGCAACAACGGAGTCCGCGTGCGGCCCCGGCCACGACCCGAGCCTGTTCAGAACGATTTTGGACAGGCTCGAATTGTGTCTGCAATTCGCGGATGCCGATAATCCCCGCCGCCTGCACCATGTGATCTTTTTCACCATGGTGGATAGTGGGCGCATGCCGGGATGACAGCCGGACTGTGACACGCATCACGTTCGAGATGTATGGAAATCACAATCATCCGTGACAAGCGTCACAGCGAAAACTCTATCCCACCCCTTATTGTTTACCGAATAGCAGAAAATGAGTTCGTAATATTCCCAAAAGAGGAATGAAAACGATCCGCATGCCGTCGGACTGCACAGGACGGCTGTAGTTGCATATTGAGTGGGTTTTGGAGTCAGCAAAAGACAAATCATGCAATCGACAAGATCCGTGTGGAGTTTGGATCTGGAATTGATTTATGTCCTTGATGAATTTGTCTATGACCACTTTGAATGCCTCTGACCACTTTGAACATTGTGGTCTGCGTACCGGTTACGACCGCTGTCTGCCGCACAACCCGCGTTACGCTGGGCGATCGGGACACAGCAATCCTTACTTTCTAAGCAATCCTTACATACTATTTGTGGCTTGTGGGCACGCAGGCACGCTGCGCGAGGCCATGAATTTTTCATGAAGCGATTGTGGCCGTTCCTCATTCTCACTTGTTTTCTGAGTCTCGGATTCAGCGCGCCGAAGGCGCACGTGACGCCGTTGCAGGCGAACGGACCGGACAAGCTGCCCGCCATCCTGTTTATTGCTGCTCCCACGGCTGTACCCGGCCGCTTGAGATGGAGCTTTCCGCAGGGGAGCCACCTGGTTCGTTATGTGCCGGGAGCGCCTGCCGCTTCTGCCGCCAACCTGACACCGGATTTCTTCGCGGTTGCGGATCCTCAAATTTCCTTCGACGCAACCAGAGTTCTGTTCGCGGGCCGGAAATCCCGCCGGGCCCATTGGGAAATCTGGGAAATGAAGGTGGACGGCTCAGGCCTGCGGCAGATTGCGCACTGCTCCGGAGACTGTTTTCAACCTGCTTATCTTCCCCACAACCAGATTGTGTACACCGAAGTTTCCGGGAAGGGGAACAAGCAGAGTTCAGCCATCTATGTTTCTCAGTCGAGTGGCGTAGATTCTCACCCGATTACTTTCGGGCCGGGGAACTATCGGGTTGAGACGGTGCTGCGGAGTGGACGGCTCCTGGTTTCTGCCAGAGCTGCTCTGGTGGCCGGCGGCAAGGATAACGGCTCGCGCGTGTTCTATACCTTGCGGCCGGACGGTTCCGGGCTGTTTCTGTTTCGATGGGGCAGCCGGCCGGGCTATGTTCGCTCCGGTGCAACGGAGCTTGAGGACGGCACAGTGTTGTTTGTGAAGCGCCACAATTCAGCGGCGCGGGTGACCGGCGGCGAGCTCGCCCTGATACGGCCGGGAGCATTGCACGATTCCGTGATCACGCCGGGGGCCTATGTTTACGGGTCGGCGCACGTTCTGGATGGAAACAAGCTGGTGGTTGCAGGAAAGGATGCGGGATCGTCCGCCGCGACGGGCAAGTTCGCGCTTTATGAGTTCAACCTTGCAGGCAAATCCGTGGGCAGGGAGATCTATCGCAATCCGAAGTTTTCCAGTGTTGAGGCGGTTCCCGTGGAAGCGAGCGCGATTCCGTTGTATTACCCGAGCATGCTTCATCTGGATCGAGACTATGCGCGGGTTATTTGTTTGAACTCGTATTTGTCTTCTGGCGCTCCCAAGGGCCAACTGACGAGGCGCATTGCGAAGGTGCGGGTGATTGCGCTGGGACCTGACGCGCGTACGGAGCACGTTCTGGGGGAAGCCGCAGTCGCCAGCGATGGCTCCTTCTACATCAAGATTCCTGCCGACCACCCTGTCCGATTCGAGTTACTGGGTGAAAGCGGCTCGGTAGTTCGTGCGCAGAAGAGCTGGGTCTGGGCGCGGAAGGGCGAAGACATGGCGTGCCTGGGCTGCCATGAGAACCCGGCGATTGTGCCTCGAGACCACTTCCCTCTTGCACTTAAGAGCTTCGATACACCGATTCCCATAGGGCTGCCTGCAAGTTCGCAGTCACAAAAACATTGAGGTACACATGAGGATTTCCCGACGCAAGTTTGTAGCACTGGCCTCGGCCGCAGGACCACTCTGGGCGGCCCGCGGGCTTTTGGGCCAGGGGCTGCCCATGCGGGCCAGTGCCGCTGTTCCGATCCCACAGTTTCTGGACGTCACCGCAAAGTCCGGCATTCACTACCAGCATTCGTTTGGCGAGAAGGAATTGAGTTCGCTGATGGAAGGCACGGGTTCCGGCTGTGCCTGGCTTGATTACAACAACGACGGTCTTCTTGATCTTTACGTAGCCAACGGCCGGTATATTCCGGGCCTGACGAATCATTCCTCGCCGGACGGGATCGATGCAACGAACCATCTGTATCGCAACAACGGCGATGGGACCTTTACGGACGTGACGCATGAGGCCGGAGTGGCGGGGAAAGGCATGGCGACCGGCGTAACGGTGGGAGACTTTGACAACGACGGTTACCCCGACATCTACGTGACCGGCTACCAATCGTCCATCCTTTACCACAACAACGGTGACGGAACTTTTACCGATGTCACGGCGGATGCGGGGGTTGAAAATCCCTACTTTGGAGTGGGGGCGGCGTTTCTGGATTACGACCGCGACGGGCACCTCGACCTTTTTGTCGGCAACTATATAAGGTTCGTCAACAGCTACCGGCAGTATTACCCCGGCGACCACTACCCGGGCCCGCTGGACTACGATCCGGAATTCAACCGGTTGTTTCATAACAACGGCGATGGGACCTTCACGGATGTGTCCCACGACTCGGGCATTGCCGCGGCGCCGGGCCGGGCCATGGGCGTGACCGTGCTGGATTATGACAACGACGGATGGCCGGACATATACGTGGCCAACGATACGATGGCCAGCTTTCTTTATCACAACAACCACAACGGAACCTTCACGAATGTTGCCGTGGACGCCTACGTTGCCTATGGGCAGAACGGGGAAGCAACAACCGCCATGGGGCCGATTTTCGCCGATTACGACAACGACGGCTGGCAGGATCTATTTGTTTCCGATGCTCGATTCCATCGTCTTTATCACAATTCCGGCAAGGGCTACTTTTCGGATGTGACGAATGAAGCCGGGATAGGGGAAATTTCTGGCCAGTACGTGGGCTGGGGAGATGGATTCGTCGATTTCGATAATGACGGCTGGAGAGATCTCTTTATCGTGAACGGCGGGCTGGCCTGGCTGATTCCGATGGAAAGCGCCTTGCTGCGAAACAACGGCAACCGCACGTTCTCCGACGTTTCCGCCCAGGCCGGGAGTTTTTTTGAACAGCAGCATGTCAGCCGATGCGCGGCTTTCGCCGACTACGACAATGACGGGTATATCGACGCGTTCGTCACCACGCTGGGTTCCAAGGGCATCCTGCTGCACAACACTCCGGCGGAGGGAAAGCGGAACCATTGGCTGACGGTAAAGCTGGTAGGGACCGTGAGCAATCGTGACGGCTACGGGGCCAGCCTGAAAGCGGTTGCGGGCGACCTGCACCAGTACGTTCAGGCGGGTTCAGAGTCGGGCTACCTTTCACAAAGCGATCCGCGGCCGCACTTTGGGCTGGGGCAGCACGCCGTAGTAGATGAACTGACCATTCGCTGGCCCAGTGGAATCGTGCAGAAACTCGAACACATCAAGGCGGACCAGATTCTGATCGTGAAAGAGCCGGCCGCCGCCCATCAGCCAACCGAAAGCGTGAAGAAGGACAAATGAACATGCATCCGGTGAACAGAAAAACCAAAGCAGAGACGAGATGGATTTTCTTTCGGATTTCCGCAATCGCCTCTCTTCTGATTGTCATCGGACTCAGCTGGCCGCAGGCTCCCGTCTCGGCAACCACCTGGAGCGCGCAATGGAACCGCCAGATTCGCTATCTGGACCCGGTCTCTCTGGCCATGTCTCCGGGAGGCAAACGGCTCTATGTGGTTTGCGAAGGGCTCGATCGCGTGCTGGTGGTCAACACGCACAACCGGCAGGTAGTCGGCATGGTCAAGGTTGGCCGCAAGCCTGAGGGCATCGCGCTGTCTCCTGACGGTAAGACGGTGTACGTCACCAATGAGTGGAGCAATTCCGTCTCGGTGATTGACGCCGCGACTCTACAGGTCATCCGGACGCTGAAAGCGGGCTGGAATCCGGTGGGAGTGACCACCGATCGCGCGGGCAAATTCCTCTACACCGCAAACACGCTCGGTGACGACATCTCTGTCATCCATCTTTCGACGGGGAAGGAAATCAAGCGTCTTGCAGCCGGGCATTTCCCCGAGTATGTAGATCTTTCAGAGAACGGCAAACAGATCTACGTTTCGAACCTGCTGGCCAGGCTGACGCCGCCAGATGCTCCGCCTGAATCCGAACTGACCGTAGTAAGCACGGCAAAGCAAATTGTGACGGGCCGGGTCATGGTGCCCGGAGTCCTACAGCTGCGGTATATCGCCCAGGTGCCGGCACGGGAAGGCGGTTATTTGCTGATCCCGTTTCAGCAGCCCCACAATCTGGTTCCACTGGTGCGGCTCCATCAGGGCTGGTATATGGCGCACGGGATGGCGGTGATTCGACCGTCACGAGCGGGCGAACAGAAGACCGCGGTTTCAGAGCTTCTGCTCGACAATATTGATCAGGCGTTTGCGAATGGCTTCGGCGCAGCCACCACACCGGACGGCAAATTAGCGTTGGTCACGGAGTCGGGCGCCAATACGGTTTCCGTTATCAGCATCGCGAAGCTCAATCAACTGCTGCAACAGATCCCATCCTCCGATCCAGAAGCGCTGTCGCACCGGCTGGACACGGCGCGGAAATTTGTTGTCCGGCGTCTGTCTACGGGCCGTGATCCAACCGCGGTGGTTGTTTCGCCGGATAGTCAGTTTGCGTACATCGCAAACCGCACGGACGATACGGTCACGGTTGTGAATCTCAAGCAGTTGAAGGTTGCCTCGACCATCCATCTGGGCGGGCCGAGGCAGATTACGGTTACGCGGCGGGGCCAGCAACTGTTCTTTGACGCAAGGTTCGCCTACCAGGGGCAACTGTCGTGTTCGAGTTGCCATCCGCACGAGGGCTTTGAAGATGGGCTGGTGTGGAGCCTGGAAATGCCGCAGTTGGGCCGCAATGTGCCGGAAAATCGGACGCTGCTCGCGATTCGGGGCACGGGTCCATTCGACTGGAACGGCATTAACCCCAACATTCAGATTCAGGACGGCCCGCGAACTGCCGCTCTGATCTTCCGGTCGCAGGGTTTCAGCAATTCGGAAGTCCAGGATCTGGTGACCTACATAGAGTCGCTCAAGCTGCCGCCGAATCCGCACCTTGCGCCGGACGGCCACCTCACGCATTCACAGGAACTGGGCAAGCAGCTTTTCTTCCGGACCAAAACGGACAGCGGAAAAATCATTCCGATTGCCGAGCGGTGTTATTACTGCCATTCTCCGCTGTCTCACTACACATCGCGAGTGCGGATGGATGTTGGGACATCCACGAAATACGACACGATCCAGCAATGGGATGTGCCTCAGCTTGAGGGCGTCTGGATGAGGGCCCCCTATCTGCACAACGGTGAGGCCATGACGATGGAAGGGATTTGGACAAAATTCAACCCCGACGATAAACACGGACACACTTCTGACATGAACAAGAACCAGTTGAACGAGCTGATCAAATTTTTGAAGACCTTATAGAGCGAAGCAGGAACTGGGCGCTGTTCGTCAGCCCCGGAGGGAAAGATGAGAAAGATATTGCGTATCTGTTTCGTGTTGTTGGCGGGGTTGTTTTTTCTTAGTCCCGCAGGAGTCATGGCCCAGACTCCCACGCTTTATACGAAATGGGTCAACTACACGGCGGCCAACGGCTTTCCGAGTGGAGAAGTGTACTCCGTGGCTGTGAACGGCAACCAGACATGGGCGGGGACCGAACATGGACTGGTTCTGATTGAGGACGGGCGGGTCAAGAAAGTACTCACAACTAAGGACGGCCTGGCAGGGGACGCAGTCATGTCAGTGGCCATCGACAAGCAGACCGGCGACGTGTGGGCAGGAACCTTTGGCGGGCTCAGCCGTTACTCTGCGGGCCAGTTCAAAAACTACACCAATCTCACCAGTGGACTGGCGAACGATCTGGTTTACAGCGTGGCGATTCAGGGTAAGTACATTTGGGTTGCGACCGCCGGAGGTATCAATCTCCTGAATACAAACACCGGCAAGTGGAAGATCTTCAGCCAGCAGAACTCACCGTTCAGTGAGCCCTGGGGCTATGGGATCGCTGTGGGCACAAAGAAGATCTACATGGGCCTTTGGGGTGGCGGCGTTCTGGTCTATGATCCCGCCCGCAATTACTGGAGGCCTTACATGGATCCGGACGACTCCAACGAGATTGTTTTGTACCGGAACCAGGGTCTGATTCACAACATGGTGAGCAGCATTGCCTATGACCGGCAAGCCAGGATGTTCTGGGCTGGCACGTACTTCGGCCTGAGCGGTTATGACGGGCGGAACTGGCACAACTATCTGACTAAGGACAGCGGGCTGGCCTCGAATTTCATCAACGGAGTGCAGGCCGCCGGCAACATCGTCTGGGTGTGTACGCAGAAAGGTCTGAGCGAGTTCGATTACAAGACCAACACCTGGGTCACCTATCGCCCTGCGGATTGGCGCGCTCTTGATACGGCAAAGCCGGACAAAGCGCATCGCGGTGAGATTCTCATCACCTTGCCCGGCGACAAGACGCGCAAGATGGAAACTCCCACATCGCTTCCGCACAACTACATTTTGAACATGGCTTACCAAGGCAAGACGATCTGGGTCGCTACGGCCGAGGGTCTGAGCCACGGTTTTCCCCAAACCACCCCCCCAAACCACCAAGGAGCAACAGGAAAATGAGCCAGCTACAAGCAGACACGGAAGAGATCACGATGGAAGAAACACATAAGCCGGTCTCCAAGAAGGCGATTACCGCGCCCAAAGCTTTGAATGAAGCTTATTGTTACGATCGCCCTTCGTCGTTCTCGCGCGGCTTGCGCCTGGATATCAAGGGAGTGACGATTCTTATCATTTCCGGGACGGCCAGCATCGATGCAAACGGCGTCAGCGTCCACATAGGAGATTTCCGGGCACAGACCCAGCGGGCCTATCAGAACATTACGGATCTGCTGGAATCCGAAGGGGCAACCTGGAAAGACGTGGTTCGGACCAGCTGCTTCCTTCGCGACATTGAGCGCGACTATGCGGCTTTCAATGAAGTCCGTACCGAATTCTTTCACCAGCAGGGACTCGGCGTGCTTCCGGCATCGATAGGAATCCAGGCGATTTTGTGCCGGCCTGAGTTGCTGATCGAAATGGAATCCATGGCCATTTTTGAAACTGATCGGGGATCGGACAAGAAGTAGAAGGCAGGACTGCGGGTATGTGACGCACCGGGGACTTGTAGTATGCGATTCGCCGGTGGAACCGTTCGGGTTCCGGCACTTCTATTTCTTTCGATCATGCCGGGCCGGATAGATAAAGGAAGGCAACCATGAAAATTGCTGGACAAGTTAGCCTCGCTGATCTGCCGCGGGTCTGTCCCTTGTTATGCCGCTCGACTCATCCGGAATACGATGAGGCCAAAACGCGTGTTGTGGAAGTCCGTGGTGTGCGTTTTGGCGATGAGCGTCCGGTAGTGATTGGCGGGCCTTGCGCGGTGGAAACCCGTGAGCAAACCCTCAACGTCGCGCGCGCGGTCCGGCGCGCCGGCGCGGACATGTTGCGTGGAGGCGCCTACAAGCCCCGCACGTCGCCGCACGATTTCCAGGGCACAGCACGGGATGGGCTGCGCATTCTGAGCGAAGCGCGTGACGAAACCGGCTTGCCGGTGGTCACGGAGGCGACCGACCCCCGCCTGGTGGAACAGGTGGCGGAATTTGCCGACATGATTCAGATCGGCTCGCGCAACATGCAGAACTATCCTTTGCTGGCTGAGGCCGGGCGCGTGGGAAAACCCGTCCTGCTGAAGCGGGGCATGGCCGCCAGCCTGGTGGAGTGGCTGGGTGCGGCTGAATACATTGCCCAGCAGGGCAATCTGGACATCGTACTGTGCGAGCGCGGCATCAAGGCCTTCGCCAACGGCGAATACTCGCGTTACGTGCTGGACCTGAACGTGATTCCGGCGGTTCGCGCCTACACCTTCCTGCCGGTGATTGTTGATCCGAGCCACGCTACCGGTGTCGCCTCTATGGTGGAGCCTGCAAGCCGCGCGGCACTGGAGTTCGGCAGCCAGGGGCTGATCCTTGAAGTTGCTGACCCTGCCGCGGCGCGCCCGATGTGCGACGCCGTCCAGGCGATCGACCCGGAAACACTGGCCAACATTATCCGGTTCGCCCATACGCATGCGGGCAGGGCCGCTGAAAAGGCAGCTTACGCATGAACGTTAAAGAAATCCTGCGGCCTTCAGGCTGGGAAACGGTCCTGGCGACGCATACATTGGGCCGCGTGAAGGTCCGGGAAAATCGAGAGAGGCTTGTGACCATGAACGTGAAGATCATCGCAGTATTTTTATTTTTCCTGTTATGCGTTCCTGCCTGGCCACAGTCTGCCCCGCGCAAGAGCGCCAAGGAAGAAGCGCCGGCCCATATACCGTACGCAAACATGCCCCCGGCCGCGGTTCCTTTCGGCCGCTACCGCAAGCCCTACTACGAGTGGTACGTGAGGCCGAATACCCTGGCCTACTATGGTGCGGGGCGCAGCGTACCAGAGCCAAAGCTGAGCACGCTGAAGGCCATCAATATCGGTTTCTTCGGTCCCATTGGCAAGTACGATTCTGATTCCATATATGGGATTCCGATGCTGCATGGCGCCCAGATGGCGATTGACGAAGCCAACGCCCACGGCGGGTACCACGGGAAATCATTTTCGCTGAAGGTGTACGACGACACGCCTATTTGGGGCGCGGCTTGGGAAGACGTCGTAAAGATGTACTACGAGCAGCACGTCTGGGCCATGCTCGGCTCGATCGATGGCGATAATACCCACATTGAGTTGCGAGCTGCCTTGAAAATGCAACTGCCGATTATCGACACCGGAACGACGGACCCCACCTTGACGGAGACCCGCATCCAGTGGTTGATCCACAATTTCCCGGACGACCGCCAGCAGGGGTACGCTCTGGCGGACTACATCTTCAACTATCTGAAGCTGCGGCAAATAGGCATCCTGCGCGTGAACGGCAACTATGGCCGGCGCGGGTACGATGAGTTTTTTAAGGATGCCCGGCGCATGGGTTTCCAGCCCATGGTGGTGGTGAAATATGCTCCGGGCGCCACGAGCTTTACCGAGCAGTTGCATACGCTGAAGAGGCTCGATATTGACGGTCTGGTGATCTGGGGCAACGCGCGCGAGGCGGGTCTGATCCTGAAACAGATGCGGGCGATGGGAATGCAACAGCCGGTTTTTGGAAGCAGCCGGGTGGCTTATCCCCAGGTCATCAAGATTGCCGGCGCTGCGGCCAATGGTCTTGTGGCTATCTCCGCCATTGATCCGGCGAGCAAGAATCCTAGGTGGCTGAAGTTTCGCCACGAGTACATGGCGCGTTACCACGCCGAGCCAGGTCCATACGCTTCTTACGCGTATGACGGCATGACGATGCTGATCGCGTCCATACAGAAAGCGGGGCTCAACCGCGCGCTCATCATGGATGCTCTGCGCCAGTATGAAATGAAGTCCTATCAGGGCGTGAGCGGGACGGCGTTTTTTGACTACACCTTGAACAATATTGCCCCCACTACGTTCGCCAAAGTGGTGAACGGCCATTTTGTCTACTGGCCGGAACACCGGACGGACTGGAAGGAAAAGCCGGGTGGGATTTCTGCGGTGAGTGCGGTAAGGCCCTCGCTGCGCAAACCCAGTCCATCCGCGACGCCGGAGCCTTGAGCTGAAGATGAGAAAGCCCTTTCCAAATGGATTGAGACACGTACTGGGATTGGCGTGTGGGCTGGCGCTGCTTGGCGCCGCCACGCCGCTCCGTGCGCAAGAGAATGCGCCGCCCGCCCCCTACGATTCCATCGGCGCAAACGGCGTCACCTATGACGGACCGGGAAGGGACGCAGCCTTTGACCTGCGGGGTTCCACCATTCACATCGGCATCCTTGCTCCAATCCACGGCCCGCAGAAAGCGGATGGGGAGGCCATCATCGCGGCGGCAAGAATAGCCATTCAAGACGCATCGAGAAAGCCCCTGCCCGGCGGCCGCCATCTTGCACTATCCATCGCCGATGAGAGCGTTCCGCCCTGGGGACTCCTCGGCGACGAAATTATCCACCTCGTCATGCAGGACAAAGTGGCCGCTATTGTGACCGGCGCCGACGGTGTGGCAGCGCATTTGAGCGAGCAGATTGGCAACAAGATCGGCGTTGCCACGTTGACCCTTTCGGGGGACGATACCACCACCGAAATCAACATGCCATGGATTTTCCGGATGGGGCCCAGTGATGCACAGCAGGCCCAGGGGATGGCCCGTAACATTTATCAGGTGCATGGTTACCGGCGTGTGCTGCTGGTCTCCGGGCAAGGCCACGATGGCCAGATCGCCAGCAAGGAATTCCTGAAGGAAGTTCATAAACTTGGAGCCCCGGCTCCTGCTTCTGTGGTGATCAACCCGCTGCAGCTGGATGCCAGCGCGCTGCTGTCGATCATCCAGGCCAAGGCTCCTCAGGCCATCGTCTTTTGGACGCTGCCAGAAAATGGAAAAGAGTTGATCCACGCGATTCGTGCGGAAGGCTGCCATACGCCGATCTATCTTTCCCAGAAGACCGCGCAAGCAGGTTCCGGGCTTGGGCTTCCTCTGCGGAGCGCAGAGAAGTTGAAAGACCCCGCCGGAATGTACTTCTACACAGTCGATTCCCGGCAGGCGGAATCTCCCTTGCGCAAAGATTTTGTGCAGCGCTATCAGTTGGCCACGGGAACATTGCCGAGTCCGGTGGCTGCGGAAGCTTACGATGCGGTTCGTCTGGTGGCCCAGGCGATACGCAAAGCCGGACCCAATCGAGCGCGGGTGCGCGATCGGATTTCAACGGCCCGAAACCTTGCGGGGGTTTCAGGAACCATCACTTTTGACGATCAGGGAAACAACCGCACGGAAACTTACCTTGTTCGCCTTCAAGAAAGAACTCTTCAGCAGGCAAGCCGGGCGCGAAGCACGCCGCCGCACCGGAAGGTCAAGGTTGATACGCAGGAGTAAAGAATGCCAGATTCGATGTCCACTTCCAATACTTATGACGTCATCATTGTCGGCTCTGGTGCCGGCGGCGGGATGGCCGCTTACAACCTGACCAAGGCTGGCGCCAAGTGCCTGATGCTTGAAGCAGGCGGCTGGTACGATGCCGCCAAAGATTCCAAGTGGCTCGAGTGGCAATATAACGCTCCCCACCGCGGCGGTGGAGATTCCACGAGCCCCATGAACTACTTTCTTGCGGCGAATGGAGGCTGGCAGGTTCCCGGCGAGCCTTACCTCAACGCATCCGGTACCGACTGGATGTGGTTCCGGGCCCGCATGCTGGGCGGACGCACCAACTCCTGGGGGCGCATATCGCTGCGGAACGGTCCGTATGACTTCAAGCCCCACGATCGCTACGGAAATGGCTTTAATTGGCCCATTAGTTATGACGACCTGGCGCCTTACTACGACAAGACCGAAGAGCTGATCGGAGTATTTGGTTCAAAGGAGGGGCTCGAAAATCTTCCCGACGGAAAATTTCTGCCCCCGCCGGCTCCGCGCTGTTACGAGCTGCTCCTCCAGCAGGCCAGCCACAAGCTTCATATTCCCTGCATCCCGTCTCGTCTCGCGGTTCTCACCCAGCCGCTTCACGGCCGTCCGGAATGCCACTACGTTTCGCAATGCGGACGTGCCTGCCGGATGGGTTCCAACTTCTCCTCGCCTGTTGTTCTGTTGATGCCGGCGCGCGAGACGGGCAATCTTGAAATTCGGACCGGCGCCATGGCGCGCGAAATTCTGACCGGCCCGGATGGCCGCGCCACCGGCGTATCGTACATCGACAAGAAGACCCGTAAGGAAGTCCAGGTGCGCGGAAAAGCGGTGGTGCTGGCTGCAAGCTCCTGCGAGACGGCCCGCCTGCTGTTGAATTCCCGTAGCAGCCGGTTTCCCGACGGTCTGGCAAACTCCAGTGGAATGGTGGGCAAGTACATCATGGATAGCGTGATGTCCACGGTCAGCGCCTTTTTGCCGAAATTGATGGACCTCCCTCCGCACAACTGCGACGGTGTCGGCGGCATGCATCTCTACATGCCCTGGTGGGGGTATCAGGAATCGATCCGGCGTACGTTGCCCTTCTCCCGCGGCTATCACATTGAGATTTCCGGTGGCCGCCAGGGAATGCCCATGCCCGGCATACTGAGCGGCACTCAGAATCTTGTGGGTGGAGGCTACGGGAAAAGCCTAAAGGAGAACTACCGGAAGCTGTACGGTTCCTTTGTCTCACTGAGCGGCCGCGGAGAAATGATTCCTAACGAAAATAGCTACTGCGAAATAGACAACAACGTGGTGGACCAGTGGGGAATTCCGGTGCTGAAGTTTCACTTCAAGTGGGGACAGGAAGAACTGCTCATGGCTCGGCACATGCAGGAAACCTTCCAGGAAATTATTAAGACCGCCGGCGGCGAAGTGATCCAGTCCCAAGGGGCCGAGCAGCGTTGGGGAATCTCAGAAGGCGGACAGGGCATTCACGAAGTGGGCGGCGTCCGCATGGGAGATAACCCCAGGAATTCGGTCCTCAACTCCCACTGCCAGGCGTGGGACTGCAAGAACCTGTTTGTGGCTGACGGTGCGCCTTTCGCCGGCCTTGCAAACAAAAATCCCACTTTGACCATTCTGGCCCTGGCCTGGCGGACGTCCGATTACATCGCGGATCAGGTAAAGAAGGGGATGGTGTAAAGGGGTACGACATGTGCGGGGAATGGAGATGAGCGGATAGCTGCAAGGCCATTTCCGCCCCGGCGTTGTAGGGTTCGGGGTATTCCTGGGACCATATTTTTGGAGGAATGATGGAAAAGAAGTCAATGGGAAGAGGCGCCCGCTTCGAGCGGCGTGACATTCTGAAGCTGATCACGATGATTCCGGCGGCGGCTTTGGTGCCGATGACACCGTTCGCGTCGAGCGAGGCAATGGCGCAAGATTCCGCCACGCAAAATGGCCCTGCGGGTTACCAGCCCAAAGTGTTCAATCCGCACGAATGGCAGACGATTCGCATTCTTTCTGACCTGATTATTCCAGCCGACGAACGTTCCTGCAGCGCCTCTGAAGCCGGCGTCCCGGAATTCATCGACGACTGGCTGAACATGAAACAAGGAAACCTCCTTGACGAAATTCGGGGCGGGCTGACGTGGCTCGACATGGCGTCGAACCGCTCGTTCCAATATGACTTTGCCGACTGCTCCATCACGCGCCAGAAGCTAATCCTCGATCGCATTGCCTATCCCGCAAAGGCCGCCCCGGAGGACGCCAGCGCGGTCATTTTTTTCGGCAAGCTTAGCGACCTTGTGGTCAGCGGATTTTTCACCAGCCGTCAGGGGATTCAGGATCTGCCGTACATGGGCAACCAGCCGCAACAAAAGTGGAACGGTTGTCCTCCACAGGTGCAGGCCAGATTAGGGCTTGGTACGAATGAGCAACAGCACGTTCAGCAGAAAAGCGAGGCATGAAAACGAGTATGAATGTTAGGGCATGCTGATTAGGCAAAGAACCTGTGGAGTGCCCGGAGCTTCACCCGCGGGCGGCCCGAAAATGGGGCTTAAGTAGTCCCCCAAAAGGTCCCCGGCGATATTAGGGAAATTTCTCTAAGTCATTGATACTATTTGGCGTCCCTGAGCAATCAAATTTTGAACCAGTTCGTTGAGTGCATCGCCGAAGCGGAAGCCTTAAGCGAAGAAATCATTGGTATTTATAGAGCTATCCGCAATGGTTCCACTGAGTCCGAAAGTTCAAGAATTGCTAAAGCGCATAAGGGAGATCACGCGAAAGCTACTTTACGGTCAATAGCTAATACCCCAATCAGGGTTTGAATCCATAGACAAATGCACAGATTAGAGAGTCTCTTTGTGAGCGTATCTGACCTGCCCCCTTTTTCTCAACCATTCATAACTGGAGATTCTCATTTGTGTTGATGGTCGTGGTTTGCGAAGGGAGAGGGGCCATGGCCCCTCTCCCT
>Ga0307372_10000381_pt1 | contig 78731 bp, 84 predicted proteins | sample OX1MG_FD_202533 | JGI IMG/M metagenome (GOLD analysis project Ga0307372, IMG submission 202533) | Soil microbial communities from Risofladan, Vaasa, Finland - OX-1 | ecosystem: Environmental > Terrestrial > Soil > Coastal area > Acid sulfate soil | place: Finland: Risofladan, Vaasa | collected... | reverse complement strand
AGAACCCGGCTTACAGTCCGCCCTCGGTCCACCAAAGCCCAAGGCCGCGACACGGCGGCTCTCAGCACGCCACAGTCGCCAACAGAGTTGCCGGCCACTGAGAATGGCTTCGATGAAAACCATAAGACTGAATAACGGCATCGAGATTCCCGCCCTCGGTCTCGGCGTGTTCCAGACGCCGCCGGATGAGACGCGCGATGCAGTCGGCGCGGCGCTCGGTTCGGGATACCGCCTCATTGACACCGCCGCCGCGTACGGCAACGAGCGCCAGGTCGGCGAGGCTGTGCATGACTCGCATATCAGCCGGTCGGAGGTCTTCCTGGAGACGAAGATCTGGATCAGCGACTACGGGTACGACGAAACTCTGCACGCCTTCGAGAAGAGCGCCCGCAAGCTGGGCGTCGACCAGATCGACCTTCTGCTCCTCCACCAGGCACTGCCGTCGGCCTTCGATCGAACCCTGGAGGCCTACCGCGCCCTGGAAGCCCTGCTCGCCGGCGGCAAGGTCCGTGCGATCGGCGTCAGCAATTTCATGATCGAGCACCTCACTACGCTTCTCGATCGCTGCAAAGTTGTGCCGGCGGTGAATCAAATCGAGGTCCATCCGTACTTCGCGCAGCGGGAAGTAGAGAAATTCGCTGGCGCTCGTGGAATCCTCACTCAGGCGTGGTCACCGATTGGTGGCATCACGTTCTATCGCGACGGGAGTCATGGCAGCACCCTCGAGGATCCGGTCATCGGAGCGATCGCTCAGGCCCACGGCAAGAGCCCGGCGCAGGTGATGCTTCGCTGGGGTCTGCAGGAGGGAAGGTCGGTAATTCCGAAGTCCACAAAGGCCGCGCGTATCGCAGAGAACATCGACGTGTTCGACTTCGAGCTATCGGCTGAAGAGATCACCGCAATCGACGACCTGGACACCGGCCGTCGCGGGGGCCCTGAGCCAAGTGCAGTCACCCTCGAGGCGTTTGGTCGCAACATCCCGGAGGCTTGACGGGAGAATGAACATGCATCGTGGTGGGTGACATCTATCGACCGGACCAGTGGCATGACTACTTCATCACCGTAGGCGGGGCGTCTGCAGCTTTGACCGGGTTGGTATTTGTGGCCATGTCACTCAACCCCGGTGTCATCGCGCAGGACCAAACGCACCGCCGTCGACCATCGGTACGCTCGTCGGTTTCGCTGCCATATTCGTGATCTGCGCTCTAAGCGTGATGGGCGGCCAAGATCACGTAGCCGTAGGGCTTGAATGGCTCGTCGTCTCGGCCGTGGCTGCGATCGTCTACGTCTACGGCTATATCCAGGCAATTCGCCTCGGTGAAAGCTCTGTTGGGCTTCGATCTCGTCGGCTCATCGGAGGCACCGCGCTCCACGTCGTCGAAATCGTGGGTGCTGCCCTGCTGCTCAGCGGATACATCGTTGGTCTCTACGTGGCGGCGATTTCGATGATCGGCCTGCTCGCCTATATGATCTCGGGCGCTTGGCTGCTCATCATGGGTGTCTCCGAACGTCGGTAGAGGTGCGGCCGGCGTTCGCGCCGAGCTCGACGACAGGCTCTCCGACCAGGTTGTCAGAACGGCGTGGCACGCCTGGGAGGCCATCTCCGAGGCGGGTTAGAATCGACCAAAGGCGGAATCCACGTCGCGTGGTGAGGGAGAAAGTTATGGGCAAGGTGCGGGTTCTGGTCGGCACACGGAAGGGGGCGTTCATCCTCAGCTCGGACGCCAGCCGCAAGCGATGGGAAATCGCCGGTCCTCACTTCGCAGGCTGGGAGATCTTTCACGTCAACGGCTCGCCGGCAGACCCGGACCGGCTGTACGCGTCGCAATCCAGCGCGTGGTTCGGACAGGTGATGCACCGGTCGAACGATGCGGGAAAGACGTGGGAGACAGTCGGCAACCAGTTCCAGTACGACGGGACGCCCGGGACCCACACCTGGTACGACGGCTCGCCCCACCCGTGGGAGTTCAAGCGCGTCTGGCACCTCGAGCCCTCGCTCACCGATCCGGACACGGTCTACGCGGGAGTCGAGGACGCCGCCCTTTTCAAGACCACCGACGCCGGCCAGACGTGGAACGAGCTTCCAGCCCTTCGCACGCAGAAGACCGGGCCTTCGTGGGCGCCCGGCGCGGGCGGGCTGTGCCTGCACACGCTCGTCATCGACCCCACCAACCCGGACCGCCTGTACGCCGCCATCTCGTCGGCAGGCGTCTTCCGCACGGACGACGAGGGCAAGTCGTGGAAGCCGGTCAACCACGGACTGCGCTCCAACCACATCCCCGACCAGGATGCGGAGGTGGGCCACTGCGTGCATCGCATCGCCATGCATCCGTCCCGCCCCGACGTCCTGTTCATGCAGAAGCACTGGGACGTGATGAGGACGGACGACCGGGCCGAGTCGTGGCGCGAGATCAGCGGGAACCTGCCGTCCGACTTCGGCTTCGTGATCGACGTGAATGCGAACGAGCCGGACACCGTCTACGTCGTCCCGATCACCAGCGATTCGCTTCACTATGTCCCCGAAGGCAAGCTGCGTGTGTATCGCAGCCGAACGGGCGGTGACGAATGGGAGGCGCTGACGAAGGGCCTTCCTCAGAAGGACTGCTACGTCAACGTGCTGCGCGATGCGCTCGCGACCGATCAGCTCGATCCATGCGGCATCTACTTCGGTACCAGCGGTGGCCAGGTGTATGCTTCGGCCGACGACGGCGACTCCTGGGAGCCCATCGTGCACGACCTCCCCGCGGTGCTGTCGGTGCAGGTGCAGACGATTCCGTGATCAAGATCTCCCTGCCGGCCAACCTGCAGGCCCTGGCCGGCTCAAGTCGCATCGTGGAGCTGGAGGTCGGAGGCCCCGTGACGCAGCGCGCGGTGCTCGACGCGCTCGAAGCGCGCTACCCGGCCCTGCGCGGCACGATCAGGGACGCGGTGACCAAGAAGCGCCGGCCGCTGTTGAGGTTCTTCGCATGCGAGGAGGATCTCTCCGACATCGCGCTGGACGCGCCGCTGCCGGCCGAGGTCGCGTCGGGAGCCGAGCCGCTCCTGATCCTCGGCGCCATCGCCGGGGGCCGCGACGGCTAGGAAGGCGGGCCGCTCGGTCAACGACCACCTGCGCGAGGTGCCGCCGGCCGTGCGCCCCACGCTCCAGGCTGCGAGGATGGCGGTGAAAGCGATCGCGCCAGGGGCGGTCGAGGTGGCCTACCAGGGCGCGGCTCCGCGCTCCACGACGTTCATGTGGAAGATCGCCCGCTACGCCGTCAACGGCGCGAACGTGGTCGGGATCGGCACGTATCCCGGCCACTCGAACCTCTTCTTCTACCGCGGCAGAGAGCTCGACGATGGGAGCGGGCTCCTCGAGGGCCGCGGAAAGGAGATGCGCTTCATCAAGTTGCGAACGCCCGCCGATGCGGCGCGTCCGCAGGTCAAGGTGATGTTGAAGAAAGCCTTCCTGCTCGGCTCGACCGTCAGGCCTTCCATATTCGAGTTCGCCGGCGGGCGTGACGCCTTCCAGGCGCTGGCGGCCGCCCATCACCGGCGCTGCCTGGACGACCCCGAGCTCAACCATCCCTTCTCGCATGGCATGAACCCCGACCACGTCGACAGGCTGGCCGATTACTGGGCCGAGGTGTTCGGAGGCCCGCCGCGATACTCGCAGTCATATGGCGGCCAGGCGGCGATGGTGGCCATTCATGCCGGCAAGGGCGCCGGGGAGGACCTCGGTCAGCGCTTCGTAACGTGCTTTGTGAAGGCTGCCGACGACGCCAAGCTGCCGGCGGATGAAGCTTTGCGGGCGAGCCTGCGAGCTTACATGGAGTGGGCGGTGGACCAGGTCCTCGCGTACTCGCCCGCCGGGTCCGAGGCGCCTGCCGGCGAGACCGTCCCGCGCTGGTCGTGGGATGGCCTCGAGGGATGACCAGCCCCAACCGGATCCCGGGCGCCCCGGCCGCTGCCCGCCGGCCGCACGCTCTGGAGGCCCATGGCGACCGCCGGGTCGACCCCTATTACTGGCTGCGCGACAGGCAGGAACCGGATGTGCGGGCTTACCTGGATGCCGAGAACAACTATGCCGACGTGGTGATGGCCCCGACGGCCGTCCTCCAGGAGGCGCTTTATCACGAGATCGTCGGGCGCGTACAGGAGACCGACAGCTCGGCTCCGACGTTCTTCAAAGGCTGGTGGACGTACACGCGCACCGTCGAGGGCCTCGATTACGAGATCTACTGTCGCCGGCGCGGCTCGATGGCTGCGGCGGAGGAGGTCGTGATCGACGCCAACGAGCTCGCCCGAGGGCACGACTATTTCGACCTGGGCTACGTCGAGCGAAGTCCCGATGAGAATCTCGTCGCTTACGCCGCGGACATCGACGGGTCTGAGCTCCACGTATTGCGGTTTCGCGACCTCGTGCGTGGCGAAGACCTCGAGGACACGATCATCGGGGTCTATTACGGGTCCGCGTGGTCGGCAGACAGTCGAACGTTCTTCTACATCAAGCCGGACTCCGCCACGCGGCCTTACCAGGTGTGGAGGCACAGGATCGGCACCCCGGCTGGACATGACGCTCTCGTACTGCAAGAGGACGACCAGCGGTTCGAGGTCACGGTCGAGCTGACCAAGAGCGAGCGTTACATCCTGCTCAGCAGCGCAAGCCAGGAGACCAGCGAGTGGAGCTTTCTTGCCGCCGGCGATCCAGAGGCTGCGCCCGTGGTCATCGAGCCCCGCAGATCCGGCGTCGAATATTCGGTCGACCACCAGGAGGAGCTTTTCCTGATCCTCACCAACGACGGGGCCCGAAACTTCCGCGTGATGGCGGCGCCGATCTCCTTGCCCGGCCGCTCGTCATGGACCGAGGTCGTACCCGAGCGCCCCGGCGTGCGGCTCAACTTCACCGACGTGCACAGGGACCATGTCGTCCTCGGGCAGCGATCAGACGGCCTGCAGCGCCTCGAGGTCCTCGATTGCGGCACCGGCGAAATGCACGTGGTCGAGCAGCCTGACGCCACCTACACGGCGTTCCCAGGGTCAAGCCCGAGCTACGACAGTTCTGTGATGCGGTTCTTCTACACGTCGTTGACCGCGCCCTTCTCCGCCGTGGATTACGACATGCGCACGCGCTCACGGACGATCGTCAAGCAGCAGCCGGTGCGGGGTGGCTACGACGTCGCCGATTACGTGACCGAGCGTTTATGGGCGACTGCTCCCGACGGGGTGCGCGTCCCGATGTCGCTCGTCTACCGCAAAGACGTGCGGCTGGACGGCTCGAACCCCGCGCTGCTTTACGGCTACGGCGCATACGAGATTTCGATCGACCCCATGTTCGACCCCGCAAGGTTGAGCTTGCTGGACCGCGGGTTCGTGTACGCCATCGCGCACACTCGCGGTGGGGGAGAGATGGGTCGCGAGTGGTACGAGGAGGGCAAGTACCTCCACAAGCGCAACTCTTTCATCGACTTCATCGCCTGCGCGGAGCACCTGGTCAAGCAGCGATACACGAACCCGCAGCGCCTGGCCATACGCGGACGCAGCGCCGGCGGCCTGCTGATAGGGGCCGTGGTGAACATGCGGCCGGACCTGTTCGCGTGTGCCGTCGCGCAGGTGCCTTTCGTGGACGCGCTCACCACGATGCTCGACGACAAGCTGCCGCTGACCGTCAACGAGTACGAGGAGTGGGGCAACCCGGCGGACCCGGAGTACTACCGGTACATGAAGAGCTACTCGCCGTACGACAACGTTCACCCCGCCGACTATCCGGCGATGCTGGTCACAGCAGGATGGACCGATCCTCGGGTCTCCTACTGGGAGCCCGCGAAATGGGTGGCGAGGCTGCGCACCCTGAGCGGCGGCGATCGGCCGCTGATCCTGAAAACGCAGATGACGGGCCATGCGGGTCCGTCCGGCCGTTACGAGTCCTGGCGGGAAGAGGCCTTCGTGATGGCCTTCGTGCTGACCCAGCTCGAGGCCACACCCAGCTCGAGGCCACAACCCAGCTCGAGGCCGCTTGACTTCCCCTCCCTCCGGGTCTAGGCTTGGCCGGCTTCGACACCTATCCGGGTGTGTCCAGCCAGTTTCCTTAGGTCGGCGGCCGAGGACCGTGCGGTAGTTGGGCACCGCCACGGTCCTTTTCTTTTCACCCAATTCATATCGCAGGGACTGCGGTGAGGCGGCCGGGAATGCCGGGCCTGAGCCGGCGAAGTGGGTAAAGAAAGGGCAGCACCGGTCCTCGCGCAAAAATAGTTTGCACCCAAACTGATGTTCGCCACTATCACCATCCACCACCACATCTAGGGCCTTTTCGCGCGTCGTTCTCAACATCATGCGTTCGGTGCCCCCGCGCGCCTGGAGGGCCTTACTACATGTTGTGGTAAAGGTATTGACAGGCTGAGAGCCCCTGGTTACTGTTTGCGGCGAATCGCGGTGATCAGTGGGGAGAAGTGGTGAATCCAGCAAACGTCGCAGCAAACGTCGTCCCCTACGTACAGGTAAGGCACGCCATACACCTCCTCTACGCCACTTCTCCCCGCAGCCGCGATGGGGGCCTGCCGTCGGCGATCAATCATCGATTCGACAAGCACGGTAACGCGCTGCCCCTCGAGCTGCACGGCTGCGGATGCAGCCTCTGTGCCCGCGAGCAGCGGGCGGCACGTAGTTTCTGGGAGGCCCGATGAGTGTTCACCGGAGCGCATCGGGCGCGGGTGGACGACAAGGGGAGGGTGGCCATCCCGGCCGCCTTTCGCAAGCAGCTGCCGGAAGGGAGCTACGTGTCGGTGAGCCAGGACAACGTCCTGGCGATCTATCCCCCGGACCTCTGGGCCGCCCTGGCAGAAGAGCTCAAGAGCCCCCTGCCTGGACCGGACCAGCGCGCGCTGGCGCGCACTCTGTATCCGCTTTCGGACTCGTTCGAGCCGGATGGCCAGGGACGCATCAGCCTTCAGCCGGAACAACGCCGGCTGTCGGGGATCGAGACGCCGTCGACGGTCGTGGTGATCGGGACGGGGTCGCGGGTGGAAATCTGGCCCGAGGGCCGATGGGACAGCTACAGCACAGACGCGCAAGGTCGCTTCACAGAATTCGCTGACAGGGTGATCCAAGGGCATTAGTCCGCACGTTCCCGTACTTTCACAAGAGGTAATAGAGCTGCTACAGCCCCGAACGGGCGCGGTCGCGATCGACTGCACCCTCGGGCAGGCGGGCCATGCCCGCCAGATCCTGGAGAGGATCACGCCTGGTGGCCGGCTGCTCGGGATCGATCGCGATCCCGCGGCGGTGCAGGCAGGCCGGGTGACGCTGGCCCAGTTCGGGCCGGCGGCGGTGCTGGTCAACGGTCCGTTCTCCGAGCTTGGCTCGATATGTAACGAGAACGGTTTCACGCAAGCCGACCTGGTCCTCTTCGACTTCGGTCTCTCGAGCACCCAGCTCGACGACCCCGAGCGTGGATTCAGCTTCCGCGCCGACGGGCCGCTCGACATGAGGATGGACCCGGCCGCGACGCTCACTGCGGCCCGGATCGTCAACGCGTTTGACGTCACCGAGATCGAGCGAATCCTGCGTGAGTACGGCGAAGAACGTTGGGCACGCCGCATCGCGCAGTTCATCTTGGCGCGGCGCCCGCTGCGCACCACGCGCGACCTGGCGCAAGCCGTAGAGGCGGCGATACCGCGCAAGGCCTGGCCGCGAGACATCAATGTCGCGACGAGGACCTTTCAAGGCCTCCGGATCGCGGTCAACGCCGAGCTGGAGGAGATCGAGGCAGGACTGAAAGCAGCTCTTTTGATTCTTAAACCCGGTGGTCGTATGGCGACGATCAGCTTCCATTCCCTGGAAGACCGCTTGGTCAAGTCATTCTTCAACGTCGAGTCCAAAGACTGTATCTGCCCACCCCAGCAGCCAGTCTGCACCTGCGGCCACCGGGCCACCCTTCGCATCGTGACCCGCCGCCCCGTGCGGCCCTCCGACGAGGAGGTGTCAACCAACCCTCGAGCCCGCTCCGCGCGGCTGCGCGTGGCGGAACGAATCTGACTCCACAAGTCCTGGTGGCCGGCACAACCCCTCCGGCCACCAGGCACCACCCCTCTAATAGGGGACTTCCCCGCTTGCGGGGAAGGTGGCGCGAGCGCCGGATGGGGAAGACCACCAGCCACCAACGCAGCAACGTCACAGCACACGTCGCAGCAACACATGAGGAATACGTCTTGACATCGACCCGAATACTGGCCCGGCGCCGCCTGATCGTCTCAGGCAGCGCTCCCCACGTCAGCGCACCGCCGCGGCGGCGTCGCCGCACGCGCGGATTCGTCCAGGTCGCCGGCTCGGCGGCCGCGAGCCGCCTGCGCCTGACCGGTTTCGGGCACGCCTACCTCGGCCTGGGCGCGATCGTCATCGTCGTGCTCTTCTACTTGGCCCTGGCGGCCCAGATCACACAGTCGTCGTACCAGATAGCCCAGCTCCAGGACCAGCAGAGCCAGCTCATGGCGGTCCAGGACCAGCTCCGCTACCAGGAGGTCACGGCGCACGCTCCCGCCCAGGTGCAGCAGCAAGCCGCGCAGAGCGGCCTGCAGCGCGTGGCGCCGGCCAGGTACGTCCCGGGCCAGCCGCTGGCGATCGACCTGGGCGCGCCCGTGGGCGCTTCGGCGGGAGACACGACCCCTCTCTGGATGAAGGCTGTCGCAGCCGTCGTCAATACGGTTGGCAACACGCGCGACGTCATGGCGGCGACCACCAAGTAGTGTCGAGCAGGGCGCTCGGAGCGAGACGCCCGGGTCGCGTTGAACGTGTTGACTCGGCGCGGATCCGCATCCTCTCGATGCTGGTGATCGCGCTCGTGCTGGCAGGATCGATCTGGGTCAGGCTCGCCTACTGGCAGGTGATCGAGCACGGCCAGCTCGCCGAGCAGGCACAGGCCCAGTACCGCCAGGTGGTCGACCTGCCTGCCACGCGCGGCGTGATCCTCGACCGCAACCTCACTCAGCTGGTGGTCAACACGACCGTCTATTCGGCGTTCGTCTCGCCGGACCAGGTCACCGCGGCCCAGCGCGACCAGGTCGCCGGCGGCCTGGCGTCCGTGTTGGGGGTCGACAAGGGCTCGGTCATGACCACGCTTGCGTCCGGCGCCAAGTTCGCGTACATCGCCCGGCGTTTCTCGCAAGACAAGGCCGACAAGCTGCGCGCACTACAGCTTCCCGGCGTCGGGCTCGAAGCTGACACGCAGCGGGCCTACCTGCCCGGCGCGGGCGCGGGCACGACGCTGGCCGCCAACCTGCTGGGCTTCGTCAACTACAACGGCGACGGCCAGTACGGGCTGGAGGCCGAGTATCAGAACGTCCTGGCGGGGACGCCTGGCTACATCTCGAGCTACCGCGACCTCGCCAACCGCGAGATCGTGCTCGGCACCCATAGCCAGCAGGACCCTGTCAACGGCTCCGACCTCGTGCTCTCGCTCGACGCCAACATCCAGTACGCCGCCGAGCAGGCGCTGGCCGACGGCGTCAAGAAGGACAAGGCGGAGAGCGGCAGCGTGCTGGTCATGGACCCGTCGACCGGCGGCATCGTCGCGTGGGCCGACTACCCGAGCTACAACGCCAACAGCTTCAACCAGACGGACCCATCGTTGTTCCTCGACAACGTGGCGAGCTCCGTCTACGAGCCCGGTTCGGTGATGAAGGTCGTCACGCTGGCCGGCGCCATCAACTCGGGCGCGATCACGCCCAACACGGTGATCAACGACCCCGGCTACCTGTCGGTGGGCGGCTACCGGATCTACGACTGGGACCGGCGAAACCACGGCAACATCGACTACACCTACGTGCTGGAGCACTCGCTGAACGTCGGCGCGATGAAGGCGATGCAGGCGGAGGGGCACGCGGCCTTCTACAACTACCTGCAGCGATTCGGGCTGACCAAGCCGAGCGGAATCGACGTGGCCGCCGAAGATGCCGTGGCGCCCCCTGCGCCGTCCCAGATGCCTGATTCGCAGTACGCGACCTCGTCTTTCGGCCAGGGCATCGACGTCAACATGGTCCAGATGCTGTCGGCGGTCAACGTGATCGCCAACGGCGGCAAGTACGCGCCGCCTCACGTGGTCGAGCGGATTGGAACGCAGATCAACCCGCTGCTCCTGCAGCCGCAGCGCCAGGTCATAAGCCCGGCGGCGGCGGCGCAGATGACCACGATGATGGAAGCGGTCGTCCAGCACGGCTCGGGATTCACATCGATCGTCAAGGGCTTCGGGCTCGACCAGACCGCCAAAACCGGTAGCTCGCAGATCCCCGTCAACGGTCAGTACACGCAGGACGTGTGGGCGTCGTTCGTCGGCTTCCTGCCGGCGCAGCATCCACGATTCACCATGCTGGTCGTGGTCCGCAAGCCCCACGCCCCGGGGAGCGCCCGCGACTGGACGCTCAACGACGGCTACATCACCGCCGGCCCGATCTGGCAGAAGATCGCCCAGGCGATGGTCGTGGACTGGCGCATAACACCGGACCCCTCCTAACAGTTCTACTTATCTAATGAAGCTGAGTCTCCTCGAGATCCTCGAGGCGACCGGGGGCGGCGAGGTCGGCGGCACCCAGGTCGGTAACACCTTCTCGACTTTTCACACCGACTCGCGCGAGGTCGCTCGCGGTGGTCTCTTCTTCGCGCTGCGTGGCGCCGAGACGGACGGCCACCGATTCGTCAGCGACGCGATCTCCCGCGGCGCGGCCGCGGTCGTCGTGCAGCGCAGGATGGAAATACCATCCGGCATCGTCGAGATCCTCGTGCCGGACACCTGGGCCGCGCTCTACACGCTGGCCGGCTATGCGCTGCAGCGCGTGCGACCGCTGGTCGTCGGCGTCACGGGCAGCAATGGCAAGACGTCCACCAAAGAGATGGTCGCCGCAATCCTCGCGCGGCGCTTCGAGGTCCTGCGTTCGATGGGAAACCTCAACACCGAGACCGGCGTCCCGCTGACCATGTTGAGGCTGGAGCCTCACCACACTGCGCTCGTGCTCGAGCTGGGGATGCAGCGAACCGGTGACATCGCCCGGCTGGCCGCTCTCGCGAAACCTTCGATCGGGATCGTGACCAACGTGGGCACCGTGCACATGGAGTTCTTCTCGTCCCACGAGCAGCTCGCTCGGGCCAAAGGCGAGCTCGTATCCTCGCTGCCGGAAGACGGCCTGGCCGTGCTGAACGCCGACAACGAGTTCTTCTCTTTGCTCGCCCGCATGACCTCGGCCGGAATCGTGAGCTTCGGCCTCGAGAAAGGCGATTACCGCGTCGAGGGCTACCGCTCGCTGACCGGTGGAGGTTGCGAGTTCTCGGTGCGGGGCGTTCCGGTGCGCCTCACGCTGGACGGCCGCCACCAGGCTCTGAACGCGACCGCGGCGCTGGCCGCGGCGGAGTTCGCGGGCCTGCCGCTCTCGGAGGGAGCGATCGCCCTGGCCGGGGTGGCGGTCGATCACAGGCTGCAGGAGGTGCCCGTGGCCGCGGGCTACTCGATCATCGACGACGCCTACAACGCCAGCCCCGAATCGATGCTCGCAGCGTTCGAAGCGATGGCGGAGGCGCCGCGCCGCGGGCGGTTGCTGGCGGTGCTCGGCCAGATGGGGGAGCTGGGGGAGCTGTCCGAGGAGTCGCACCGGCGCGTCGGGCGCCGCGCCGCCGAAGTGTTCGACGCCGTGTGCGTCATCGACGGCGACCAGGCGCGCATCCTCGCCGAGTCGGCCGGCGCGGAGCTGGTGCCCGATCGTGGGGCCGCGGTGGAATGGGTCAGGCGCAACGGCCACGATGGCGACCGCGTGCTGGTCAAGGCATCGCACGGGATCCACCTCGAAGAAGTCGTGAGGGAGCTGACCTCGCCTTGATCCCAGAAGCCGTGCTTCTAGACCTGATCACTTTCACCGTCACGCTGGTCATCGCAGTCGTCCTTTATCCGTGGCTGATCCGAGGGCTGCGGCGCTGGAAGTCGGGCCAGGTGATCCAGGCCGAGCTGCCGCACAGCCACCAGAAGAAGGCGGGCACCCCGACCGGCGGCGGCATCCTGTTCGTCGGTGTAGCCGTGCTCGGCGGCGTGCTGGCTGCGCTGGCGGGGCACCAGGGCGCGCTGCCCGCCACCGCCGGCCTGGTCGCCGGCGGCGTGATCGGCTTCTTCGACGACCGCTCCAAGCTACAGGTCGGCGCCCTGGGGATCCCGGCGCGCCTCAAGTTCCCGGTCCAGGTCGTGCTTGCCATCCCGGTCGCCTGGCTTGCCACCGTGCAGGGCCCGTCGCACCAGCTCTTTCTTCCGGCCACGCCCTGGGTGGTGTTTCCGCTGGCAGTGATTGCGATCGTGGGCACCGCCAACGCCGTCAACCTGGCAGACGGCATGGATGGTCTGGCCGGCGGCCTGTCGGTGATCGCGGTCGCGGCCACCGTGCTCTTGTTGCCCGGTGCGCCGGCCGGCGAGAAGGCGGTCGCGATGAGCCTGTGCGGCGCGCTGGTGGCGTTCCTGGTGTTCAATCGCCATCCGGCCCGCGTGTTCATGGGCGACACCGGCGCCCTGGCCATCGGTTACGCCGTCGCGGCGATGGCCATCCAGCAGGGTCTGGTTCTGCTGCTGCCCCTCGTCGGCCTGGTGTTTGTGATCGAGACGTTGTCTGTCATCATTCAAGTGGCCTATTTCAAGGTCAGCGGCGGTCGCCGCATTTTCAAGATGACCCCGATCCACTACACGTTCCACCACGAGGGTTGGTCTGAGAATCGCATCGCGCTCTCCTTCTGGGGCGCGGGGATAGTCTCGGCGCTGGCCGCTGTCGGGGTGGCGCGGCTGGCCACTTGAGGGCACTCGTGGTGGGCGCGGCCCGCAGCGGCGTCGCGCTGGCCAACCACCTGGTGGCCTCCGGTGAGTCCGTGCGCGTCACCGATCGCAGGTCCGTTTCCGAGGTCGCATCCGCCACTGCGCGCATGCCGGCGACCGTGGAGCTCAGGCTCGGCGGATACGACCCATCGGTCCTGGACGGGATTGACGTGGTGTACGCGAGCCCGGGCGTGCCGTGGGACTCCCCGTTGCTGGCCGACGCTCGCGCGCGCGGCGTCCGGGTGTCGAGCGAGATCGACCTCTTTCTCAGGCTCTGTCCGGGCACGGTCGTCGGAATCACGGGCACCAACGGCAAGACCACGACGACCGCTCTCACCGGCGTCGTGCTCGGTGCCGGCAAACGGCCGGTGATGGTAGGCGGCAACATCGGTGAAACGGTCCTCGACCGCCTCGATGAGATCACGCCCGAGCACTGGGTCGTGCTGGAGCTCTCGAGCTTCCAGCTCGAGTCGGTGGAGCGGCCGAAGCTCCACGTCGGCGTGATCCTCAACATCACGCCGGACCACCTTGACCGCCACAAGACGTTCGAGCGCTACGTCGACCTCAAGGCGCGCGCCATCGAGTTTGCGGGCCCGGAGGATTTCGCGGTACTCAACGGCGGCGACAAGGTGGTGCGAGGTCTAGCCACCAGGACGCAAGCCCAGGTCGTGTGGTTCGACCACCACCAGCCCATACCGCCCATGCCCCTGCCCGGCCGGCACAACATGGAGAACGCGCTGGCGGCTGCTGCGGTGGGGCGGATCGCCGGTCTGACCGACGATGCGATCGACGGCGCGATCCGCTCCTTCAAAGGCGTTGAGCACCGGCTCGAGCTCGTCGGGGAATGGGCGGGCGTGCGCTGGTACAACGACTCCAAGGCAACCAACCCGGATGCCGGCCGCGTCGCGCTGGCCGCTTTTCCGGGGGCGCCGGTGGTGCTGATCGCGGGTGGCTACGGCAGCGATTTCGACCTGCGCGACTGGGTCGCCGACGTGCTGGCGAACACTGAGGCCGTCGTCCTCATGGGAGCCTCAGCCGAACTGCTCGCGAGGGAGCTGAGCGCACACCCGAAGGTCGTGCGCGCGAAAGACCTCGAGGAGGCGGTAGCGCTCGCGGCCGGGCTGTCGCGCGATGCCGGAGTCGTACTCCTCAGTCCCGCCTACAAGAGCTTCGACATGTTCAAGGACTTCGAGGACCGCGGCAACCAGTTCAAAGAGCTGGTTCGCAGGAGGTTCGCGGCGTGAGCGAGGCAGCGCGCGGCCGCCAGCCCGACCGCCTGCTGCTCTTCACCACGGTGCTACTTTGCGGGGCGGGGCTGGTCATGGTGACGAGCGCGAGCGTGGCGTTCGCCTACACACAGCACCAGTCGGCCTTCTACTACGCGGAGAGGCAGGCCCTGTGGATGGTGTTCGGGTTCATCGCCCTGTTCGTGCTGGGCCGCATCGACTACCGCCGCCTGCGCCCGCTCGCGCCGGCAGGGGCGGTGACCGTCGCCCTGCTGATGATCCTCGTCCTCGTGCCGCACCTGGGCGTTTCCGTGAACGGAGCCCGCCGCTGGTTCGACGCCGGACCATTGGGCACTTTTCAGCCGGCGGAGCTGGGCAAGCTCGCCTTCGCCGTGTTCGTCGCCCACTGGGTCGACCGCAACGCCGAGCGCATGGGCGACTTCCAGAGGACTTTCGTGCCGTTCGCGGCGATGCTGGTCGGAGTGCTCGTGCTGCTGATGCTCGAGCGGGACCTCGGCACGGCGGTCGTGATCGTTGGCGTCTTCATGAGCGCGTACTGGGCCGGTGGCGGCAGGCTGCGCCACATCGTGCTGCTGCTGGCGGGGCTGGGCCTGGCCTTCGTGGCGGTCACGATCCTGGAGCCCTACCGCTTCGCGCGTCTGACCTCCTTCAAGAACCCGTTCGCCGACCCCCTCGGCGCGGGGTTCCAGGCCACGCAGTCGATCTACGGTCTGGCCTCCGGCGGCATCTTCGGGGTGGGTATCGGCCACTCGATCGAGAAGTACGGCTGGCTCCCCGAGGCGCACACCGACTTCATCTTCGCCATCGTGGGCGAGGAGACCGGCCTGGTGGGCACCACGCTCGTCATGCTCGGCTTCCTCCTCTTCTCGGTGCGCGGCTACCGGGCCTCGCTGCGCGCCCCGGACAGGTTCGGGATGTCGCTCGCCGCCGCGATCACGACCTGGATCGCTTTCGAAGCGCTCCTCAACATGGCGACGGTCAGCAACACGCTGCCCATCACTGGGGTTCCGCTGCCGTTCTTCAGCTATGGGGGCACGGCTGTGGCGACCGAATTGGCGGCCGTCGGCGTCCTCCTGAGCATCGCGAGGCACGGCTCAGGGTCGGCACTAGGCAACAATCGGAGTGCGGATGAGACTTTTGATAGCTGGCGGCGGGACCGGAGGGCACCTGTATCCGGCGCTCGCGGTCGCGCGAGCCTTTCGCGCTGAGGAGCCCGACGGTGCGGTGCTGCTGGTCGGCCGCTCGGGCGGCCCGGAGGAGCGCCTGGTTCCGGCCGCAGGTTTTGAGCTCGCGACAGTCGCCGTTCGCGGCTTCGACCGCGACGCCACCTGGAAGAACGTGGCGCTCCCGCTCGTCATCCCGGCCGCGCTGCGCGCCGGCTTGCGGATCGTGGATCGCTTTCGTCCCGACGTGGTGCTCGGCATGGGCGGTTACGTGATGGCGCCCGCCGTGGCCGCGGCGAGGCTTCGAGGAATCCCGTACGTACTCCACGAGAAGGACGTGCGCCCGGGCCTGGCGACCCGCATGTTCGCCGGCAGGGCGGCTGCCATCTGCATCACGCTCCCGGGCACCGAGAGACGGTTGCACGGCAAGCGGGTCGTGCTCACCGGCGTGCCACTGCGCGACGGTTTCGTGCAGCGCACCCCGGACGTGCCGCCGCGCCGCCTGCTCGTCACCGGTGGCAGCCAGGGCGCGCGCAACCTGAACCACGCCGTGTGGTCGGCTCTCGATGAGCTCTGCGCGCATTTCGTCGAGGTCGTCCACATCGCGGGCAGGCAGGGAGCCCAGGGCGTGGCCGAGCACGCCCGCGAGCGATATCGGGGCCTTACCTTCGCGGACGAGATGCCCGCGTTGATGGCGCAGGCCGACCTGATCGTCTGCCGCGCCGGCGTGGGCACGATCGCGGAGGCCGCCGCGGTGGGGTTGCCGATGGTGCTCGTGCCGGGCACGTTCGGTGGCGGCCACCAGGAGGAGAACGCCGCGTCCATGGTCGAAGCCGGCGCGGCCGTGCGGATCGGAGACGCACAGCTCACCGGCCGGAGCCTGGTCGCGACAATCGAAGGCCTTGACGACGAAAAGCTTCGCTCCATGGCCAAAGCGTCCGCGGCGGCCGGCCGGCGCGACGCCGCGCAGCGCGTTCTAGGTTTGCTGCACGAGGTCGTAGGGAGGTGAGGGTTCACCTGATGGGGGCGGGGGGAGCCGGGGTCTCGGCCCTGGCGCGGGTCTTCCTCGCGCGTGGGGACGAGGTGAGCGGCTGCGATGCCAGGTCGTCGGAGACTACGGCCGAGCTCGAGGACGCGGGGGTGCGCATCGCGATCGGCCACGACCCCGAGCACGTCCTGTTCCAAGACCTCCTCGTCTACAGCGGCGCGATCAAGTACTCGGCCGAGCTGGACGCCGCCCGCGCCATGGGTGTGAAGGTGCTCAGCCGGCCGGAGATGCTCGCCGAGCTGATCAACAGCAGCAACTCGATCGCGGTCGCCGGTACGGCCGGCAAGACCACGGTGACGCACATGCTCGGCCACATCCTGGTCACGGCCGGATATGACCCGACCGTGCTGGTGGGCGACGGGTCGAGCGCGCGGGCGGGGCGCTCGGAATGGCTGGTCGCGGAGACCGACGAATCAGACGGCACTTTGATCCTGCACCACCCGCGACGCGCGATCGTGACCAACATCGAGCTCGATCACCCCGATCACTTCCGAGACGTCAGCGCAGTGCGCGACCTGTTCCAGGGGTTCGTTGCAGCGCTGCCCGAGGACGGCCTGGCCGTCCTGTGCGCCGACGACGAGCTCGCGCGCGAGCTGACACCCACAGCGCGCAAGGTCACGTATGGCTTCCTCACCGGCGCGACCTACCGCTGCGAGCCGGAGCGGCCCTTCGCCATCCATCACGAAGGGAAGATGGTCGGCCGCATCGCGCTGCGCCAGCCCGGGCGGCACAACATCCAGAACGCGACCGCTGCGGCGGCCATGGCCCTCGAGCTCGGCGTGAGGTTCGCCGACGTGGCGGCCGCGCTGGCCAGCTTTCCGGGGGCGCACCGCCGCATGGAGTTCCTCGGCGTCTTCCAGGGCGCAACGGTGTACGACGACTACGCTCACCACCCGACCAAGGTGCGGGCCGCCATCGAGGCCGCGCGCGAATTGCGCCATCGCCGGCTGATCGTCGTGTTCCAGCCGCACCGTTACTCGCGCCTGTCGGCCCTCATGCACGACTTCGCTCGCGCCTTCGTCGGGGCCGACCGGGTGCTGGTCCTCGACGTTTATGCTGCCGGCGAAGAGAACGTTTCGGGCGTCCAGGCGTCCGACCTGGCGCACCAGGTCCCCAACGCGACTTACGTGGGCGATTTCGCCAGCGCGCGAGAGGAGCTCGAGGGCCTGGCCGGCCGAGACGACCTGATCCTGTTGATGGGCGCCGGAGACATCAAGAAGCTGGGCGATGAGCTGGCGCACCAAAGCTAAGGTCGCGTGGCTGCGCGAGCTGCCGGGCGTCTCCCAGGACGAGCCGCTCGCGTCGCGCACGTCCTTTGGGATCGGCGGCCCGGCAGACTTCTTCGTGGAGCTGAGCCGCGTCGAGGCCATCGAGAAGGCGATCGACGGCTGCCGTGAGCGAGGCATCCCGTACCTGCTTCTCGGCGCCGGCACCAACCTCCTCATCGGCGATTTCGGAGTCGAAGGCCTGGTGATAAGGGTGGTGAACCGCGACCATCACGTCGAGGGCACCAGGGTGCGCGCCGGCGCCGGGCTCAAGATGATGCGGCTCGCCCGCATCGTCGCCGACGCCGGGCTGCGCGGATTCGAGTTCGCCATCGGCGTGCCCGGCACTGTCGGCGGCGCCGTGTACCAGAACGCGGGCTGCTGGGGAAAGGAGATCCGCGAGGTGCTGGTCGAGGCGGACGTCTACCAGCCCGGCTCAGGCGCCAGGAGCATGAGTCCCGCAGACCTGAAGCTTGGGTACCGCACGTCTGCGCTGCGCGAGGGCGCGCTCAAGGGAGCGCTGGTCATCTCCGCCACGATCCAGCTCGAACGGGGGGACGGAGAGGAGGCGAAGCGGCTCATGGCCAGGCTGACCAAAGAGCGCAACGAGACCCAGCCGATCAAGACCAAGAATTGCGGCAGCGTGTTCACAAACCCGCCCGGCGATTCCGCCGGCAGGCTGGTCCAGGCCGCTGGCCTCAAGGGTCTGCGCGAAGGCGCCGCGGTGATCTCGCACCTGCATGGCAACTTCATCATCAACGAGGGCGGCGCCAAAGCCAGCGACGTCAGGACCCTGATCGATCGCGCCAGGGCCGAGATCAAGCGCCGGTTCAACATCGACATCGACACCGAGGTCGAGATGGTAGGGCGCTGGAGATGAGGCTCGCGGTGTTGCGCGGAGGCAAGTCCGCCGAGCGAGACGTGTCACTGCGCTCGGGCGCGCAGGTCGAGAAGGCGCTGCTCGCCCGCGGCCATGATGTCACTGGCATCGACCTCGACCTTCAGACATGGGATCTGCTGCGCGATGGCGGTTTTGAATGCGTGTTCAACGCCCTCCACGGCCGCCTTGGCGAGGATGGCACCGTCCAGGGCATGCTCGAGCTGCTCGGACTGCCGTACACGGGATCGGGCGTGCTCGCGTCGGCCCTGTGCATGGACAAGTCCCGGTCCAACAAGGTCATGGCCGGAGCCGGCCTGCACGTCCCGGAGTTCGAGGAGCTCGAGATCAAAGCCGGCGTGGCGGGCGAGCTGGTCGAACGGCTGGCTGCGCGCTTCGGCTTCCCGCTGGTGATCAAGCCCGTGCGCGAGGGATCGACCATCGGACTCACCATCGCGAAGGACGTCGACTCGGTCGCGAGCGGCCTTGTCCTGGCGGGGCGGTACGACCGCCGGGTGGTCGCTCAGCGTTTCGCGCGTGGCACGGAGATCACCGTCGGAGTCCTGGCGACGCCGGAGCTCCAGGTGCTGCCCACGCTCGAGATCGTCAGCGACAACCCGGTGTACGACTACGACGCCAAGTACACCGCCGGCAAGTCGCACCACATCATCCCGGCTCGCATTCCCGAGGCCGCTCGCGCCGCCGCCTCCGACGCCGCCGGACGCGCCTTCACCGAGCTCGGCTGTTCCGGCATGGCGCGGGTCGACATCATCGTCGCCGACGACGGTACCCCATGGGTGCTCGAGGTCAACACGGTTCCAGGCCTGACCGAGCTGTCCTTGCTCCCCGACGCGGCGCGGGCGGCCGGCATCGAGTTCGGCGAGCTGTGCCAGCGCCTGGTCGACCATGCTGTCGGTCGCCACCGAAATCGAATCGGGCCGATCGGTATATGAAATTTCGACGCCGGCGATCAATGGTGTCGCGCCTGGGTCCGCGCCGCGCGCTCGAAGCCAGCGAGCCGCTGAAGGGTCAGCTGTGGACGCGGTCCGAGAAGGCCCTGCGCGAGCCTGACGTGCGCTGGGGCTGGCGAGCCCTGGCGGTGGCCGCCGCCGGCGCGGAAACGGTGCTCCTCGGCTGGCTCTGGTTCGGGCCGGCACTCGCGGTGCAGACGGTCGACGTCGTCGGCGCCCACCATCTGAGCGCCGGTCAGGTTACTCAGGCGGCGGGCCTCGGACAGGGCGTGTCGGTGATCTCGGTCGACGGGGAGTCAGGCCGCGAGCGCCTCCTCGGCCAGACCTGGATCCGGACCGCTTCGGTGCAGCCCCAGCTGCCCGGCACGGTGCTGATCCAGGTGAGCGAGTGGGAGCCGGTCGCCGCCTATCACGCCGGCAAATCGACCAGGTTTTTTCTGCTGTCCGACCAGGCGGTCGTGCTCGGGCCCACGCCCGGTGACGGTGCGCTCGTCGACATCCAGGGGCCGGCCGGAAACGATCCCCGGGCCGGCGAAAGGCCCCTCGACCCGGAGCTGGTCGTGGCCCTGGTCAACATCCAGCGCGACCTGCCGGCGATGCTCGGCCAGGAGGTCAGCGGCTTCACCTTCGACTCCTGCGGCGACCTCACCATGCTCGCCAAGCGGGGCTGGAAGGTTTACTTTGGCCGCGTGCTGACGCCAGAAGAGTTCACGGCCCTGGGGGACAAGCTCGCGGCCCTCAAAGCGATCGCCGGCAGCGGCAACGTGAACTACAACTCCACCGACCTGGAGTACGTCAACGTGATGAACCCGTCCGAGCCGGCCGTCGGCTACAAGTCGCTCGAACCCCCGGCGCCTACTCCAGCTCCTGGTGCGACCCCCCAGCCTTCGCCGAGCCCCGCCCCGACATGCAAGTAATCGTCGTCGCGGCCCTATTCGCCCTACTGGGCGTAGTGCTCGGGGTGATGTCGCCGGTCACGATTCCGATCACCTACGCGCGCTACACAGCGGTCGCGCTGCTGGCCGCCCTCGACTCGATCTTCGGTGCGTTCAAGGCGTACATCGCGGGCACGTTCGAACCCCGCGTGTTCTTCAGCGGGCTGTTGACCAACATGACGCTGGCGGCCGGACTGGTCTACTTCGGTGACAAGCTCGGAGTCGATCTTTCGATTGCGGCGATCGTCGCCTTCGGCGTGCGGATCTTCAACAACCTGGGAGCGATCCGCCGGCACTATCTCTAAACCGGGCGTCGGTCGCGGGTGCAGCATTCCCCCCTCCGGCGTTGCGCGCACCTACCCCGCGCTTCGCCCCCCGGGGCCCCCAAAGGAAGCAGGGAAGTGGGGCGCTTAACCACTAGGCGTGGCCCGTCGACGCCAAGGAAGTACAAAATCTGGCCCCGCAACCGCCCGGGAGCCGATATAATCCCGGGCAACCCGCCCCACAATCCCACCCCACGTTCCAGGAGGCATCCCAGCACACTTTGTCACGGCGGAAGAAAACCGTCGGTCTCGACCTAGGCACCAGCCGGGTCGCCGTCGTCATCTCGGAGTCTGACGAGCCAGGTGCTCCAGTGAGCATCATCGGCGTGGGGGAAAGCCCGTCCGAAGGCCTGCGCAAAGGCGTGGTCGTCAACCTCGAGAAGACCATCGCCGCCATCCAGGCGGCGGCGGTCGCCGCCGAGCGCATGGCCGGCCAGCGCATCGAATCGGTAGTCGTCTCTCTCGCGGGCACCCACCTGTACAGCCAGAACTCGATGGGCGTCGTCGCCGTGGCGCATGGCGACAACGAGATCGGCGACGACGATGTGCAGCGCGTCGTCGAGGCGAGCCGCGCGATCAGCGTCGCCTCCGACCGCCAGGTCATCCACGTCATCCCCCGCGCCTACACGGTGGACGGGCAGGATGGCGTGCGCGACGCGGTCGGGATGATGGGGCACCGGCTCGAGGTCGAGACCAACATCATCACCGGCGCCCAGACCGCGGTGCAGAACGTGATCAAGTGCGTCCACGGCGCAGGCTTCGACGTCGAGGACGTCGTTTGCGTCGGGCTTGCCGCGGGGGAAGGCGTGCTCACCCGGCAGGAGATCGAGCTGGGCGTGTGCCTGGTGGAGATCGGCGCGGGCACCACCAACGTCGTCGTCTACAACGAAGGGACGGCTCGCCACCTCGCGGTGCTGCCGGTCGGCGGCAACCACGTCACCAGCGACATCGCGATCGGGCTCCGCACGACCCTCGACGAGGCGGAGGGACTCAAGCTCAACTATGGCCATGCCCTGCCGGAGGTGATCGACCACGCTGAGCGGGTCGAGGTCCGGCAGGTCGGAGGCGACCGCATCCAGGCCCTGCCGCGCCGCTTCCTCGCCGAGATCATCGGCCCGCGGATGGTGGAGATCTTCCAGATGGCGCGCGAAGAGGTGCGCAAGACCGGCTTCGACCAGCTGCTCCCCGCGGGCGTGGTCGTGACCGGCGGCGGTGCGCGCCTGATGGGCACGATGGACGCGGCGCAGGCCGTGTTCAACACGTCGGCACGCCTCGGGCAGCCGACCGGCCTGGCCGGCCTGGCCGACAAGGCTCAGGGCCCCTCGTTCGCCGTCTCCGCCGGTCTCGTGAAGTGGGGATCGCGTTCGCGAGCGCCGTACGGAAATGCCCGCCAGCCCGTCACGTTCGGCACGACGTATCAAAAAACAGTGAGGTGGCTGCGCGATTTTTTCTAGAGAGCAGACAAGAAACCAGCTGGAGCTCGCCATAGCAAAAGCACATCCCGAACAGGAGGTCGTCATGAAGGAAAGCGAGTTGCACGAAGGGCGAGCGCGAATCAAGGTCGTCGGCTGTGGTGGCGGTGGCGGCAACGCCGTCAACCGCATGATCTCGAAAGCGCTCAAGGTCCAGTTCATCGCCGTCAACACCGACAAGCAGGCGCTCGAACGTTGCCAGGCGGACATCAAGGTCCAGATCGGCAACAAGATCACGCGTGGTTTGGGCGCGGGCGGCGACTGGACCCGCGGTCGTGACGCGGCCGACGAGAGCCGCACCGAGCTCTCCGCCGTGGTCCAGGAGTCGGACATGGTGTTCATCACCGCCGGCATGGGCGGCGGCACCGGCACCGGGTCGGCGGCCACCGTGGCCGAGCTCGCCAAGGAGGCCGGAGCCCTCACCATCGGCGTGGTGACGCGGCCGTTCGCGTTCGAAGGACGCATCCGCAACGAGACCGCCGAAGAGGGGATCAAAGCGCTGCGCAGCCAGGTGGACGCTCTGATCGTCATCCCCAACGACCGGCTGGCACAGGTCGCGAGCTCCAAGACCACTCTCGAAGAGGCGTTCCGAATGGCGGACGACGTCCTGCGCCAGGGCGTGCAGGGGATCTCCGACCTGGTCACCCAGCCGGGCGTCATCAACCTCGACTTCGCGGACGTGAAAGCGATCATGGAGAACGCCGGTGAGGCGCTGATGGGCATCGGCCACGGCGCGGGAGACACGCGCGCCGAAGATGCCGCCAAGCAGGCGGTGTCGAGCCCGCTGCTCGAGACGTCGATCGACGGCGCCAAGGGCATCCTCTTCAACATCACCGCAGGCAAGGACATCACGCTGCAGGAGGTCCAGAAGGCGGCCGAGATAGTGCGCTCGGCGGCGGACCCGGGTGCCAATATCATCTTCGGCGTCGTGCGCGACGAGACGATGCAGGGCGAGATCAAGATCACCGTCATCGCGACCGGTTTCGGAGGCAAGACCCAGCAGGAAGCCAAGCAGGAGACGATGCGTCGTACGATCGAGCGCCCGGAGTTCGGCGCAGAAGAGCTCGGCGACATCAACATCCCGGCCTTCCTGCGCAACCGGATGTAATCCGAAGGACCATTCATGCGCTGCCCGTACTGCGGTCACAACGACCTGAAGGTGGTCGACTCTCGCGACTCGGAGGTCGGCGAGGCGATCCGCCGGAGGCGTGAATGCCTGCAGTGTGGGCAGCGCTTCACCACCTATGAGCGGATCGAAGCCGTTCCTTTCTATGTCACCAAGAAGGACGGGCGCCGCGAGGACTTCGACCCGCAGAAGCTGTTCACCGGCCTCAAGAAGGCGACCGAGAAGCGCGACATCTCGCCCGAGCGGCTGCGCGCCATCGTCGAAGACATCGAGGCGGAGCTGCGGCGATCGGGCCGCGTCGAGATCCCGAGCGGGGAGATTGGCGAGATGGTCATGGACCGCCTGCGCGACCTGGACGAGGTCGCGTACATCCGGTTCGCCTCCGTCTATCGCGAGTTCATGGACCTCCAGCAGGTCAAAAAAGAGATAGAGCAGGTCCTCAGCTCCCGCCGCTCCTGACTCCGTCCTAATCTTCGAAGCGTGAGCGCCACGCCCGATGTGTTGAAGATCTCCGCCCTGAAGTCCGAGACGGGGGTTCTGCATGGCTTCTCGACCAGCGCGCTTGGCTCGGTTGGCCTGACCCACGCGCCAGACCCCATACCGGTGCTCGCATCTCGTCGTGGGTTCGCCCGCGCGCTTGGCCTGGACTCAGACCACATGACCACGATCGGCGCCGTGCATGGGAACCAGATCGCCCGCGTCGACGCGCCACAGGATGTCGTGCAGGGGGTCGACGGCCTCATCACCGACAGGCAGGGGGTCTTGCTGTTTGCGACCTACGCCGACTGCTATCCCATCGTGCTGTGGGACCCCGGGAAGAAGGTCGTGGCGCTCCTGCATGCGGGATGGCGTGGCACGCACGCGCGCATCGCCGAGGCGGCGGTCCGGGTGATGACGGACGAGTACGGATCTGAACCGGCGACGATCGTGGCCGGGATCGGCCCCGGGATCTGCGGGCGCTGCTACGAGGTGGGCGGCGATGTGGCGTCGCAGTTCGACGAACGGTTTCTCGCGCCGGGCCGGGACGATCGCTCCCTGCTCGATTTGGCAGCCGCCAATCAGGCACAGCTCGAGTCGGCGGGCGTGGGATCCGTGCACGTCATCGGGGTTTGCACCAAGGAGACGGACTACTTGCCGTCGCACCGGCGCAACCCGGACGGCACCCGCTTCGGCGCGATCGTCGCGCTACGGTGAGCGGAGTCGCGGACCGGCTCGCCTCCATCCACGAGCGGATAGCCCGCGCCGGCCGCGACCCCGACGAGGTCACGATCGTCGCCGTGACCAAGGGATTCGGTGTCGAGGCGTGTCGCGAGGCGATGGAGGCCGGGCTGCGCATCCTGGGGGAGAACCGCGTGCAGGAAGCGCTCGGCAAGATGGAGCTCGTTGCGGCCGGGCGCGCGCAGGGCGCTCCTCCAGCAGCCGAGTGGCACCTCATCGGCCACCTGCAGACCAACAAGGTGAAGCAGGCGGCCGGGCGGTTCGCACTGATCCAGACCGTCGACAGCCTGCACCTCGCCCAGGCGATCGCGATACGAGAGCCCAGGCAGGCGGTGCTGGTGGAGGTCAACGTCTCGCGCGAGCCTCAGAAGTCGGGCGCAGCCCCCGACGAAGCGGTCGAGCTGGTCGCCGCGGTGAGCGCGCTGCTGGAGGTCCGCGGGCTGATGGCGATAGGTCCAGAGCACGGAGATCCCGCGCCCGCCTTCGCGGAGCTACGCCGGCTCAGGGACGAGGCCCGGGAACGGACCGGGAGGCCTTTGCCGGTCCTCTCCATGGGGATGAGCGGCGACTTCGAGGCGGCGCTGGCCGCCGGAAGCACGATGCTACGATTGGGTCAGGCGCTCTTCGGCCCGCGCCCGACGTGACGACATGCTTCTGATTGCAACGCTGCTCATCTACGTGCTCTACGCCTTCATCATCGTCATGCTGGTGCGGGTCGCCTTCTCGTGGGTCAGCCCCTATCCCACCAACTCGGTGTCGCGCTTCACCTTCCAGCTCACCGAACCCGTCCTCGCGCCGGTGCGCCGCTGGCTGCCGCCGATGTCCGGGATCGACCTGTCCCCCCTGGTGGTGACCCTGGTCGCCTACTTCCTGATCGCCGCGCTCCGTAACATCGGCTGACCGTGTTCAACAAGGTCGATCAGAAGGTCAGCTTTCCCGAGCTGGAGACCCAGCTCATGGAGCGGTGGAAGAGCGAGCGGACCTTCCAGGAATCGCTCAAGCTTCGCGAGGGCAAGCCGCGCTTTGTCTTCTACGAGGGCCCGCCGACCGCCAACGGCAAGCCCGCGACGCACCACATCCTGGCCCGCGCCTTCAAGGACCTGTTCGGCCGCTACAAGACGATGAAAGGCTTCTACGTCGAGCGCAAGGCCGGCTGGGACACGCACGGCCTGCCCGTGGAGATAGAGGTCGAGAAGAAGCTCAAGATCTCGGGCAAGTTCGAGATCGAGAACGAGGTCGGCGTCGAGAAGTTCAACGAGCTGTGCCGCGCGAGCGTGCACGAATACGTGACCGACTGGGTCGCTTTCAGCGAGCGCATGGCGTTCTGGCAGGACTACGACGCGGCCTACTGGACTTTGACCTCCGACTACATCCAATCGGTGTGGTGGGCGCTGAGCGAGATGTGGAAGCAGGGCCTCGTGTACAAGGGCTTTCGCGTCGCTCCTTACTGCTCGCGCTGCGCCACGCCGCTGTCGAGCCACGAGCTGGCCCAGGGCTACCGCGACAACGTTCCGGATCCCAGCGTCTTCGTCAAGTTCAAGGTCAAGCTCGAGCAGACGACCTCGATCCTCGCCTGGACCACGACCCCATGGACGCTCCCGGGTAACGTAGCGCTCGCGGTCGACAAGGACGTCGACTACGTCCGGGTCAAGCACCAAGACGAGTACCTGGTCCTCGCCGAGTCGCGATTGAAGGTGCTCGACGGCGAGTACACGATCGTCAACCGCATGAAGGGCCACGAGCTGGTGGGGGTGAGCTACCTCCCGCTGTTCCCCTATTCGGTGCCGCTGGAAGGACGGGCCCACTACATCGTCGACGCCGATTTCGTGTCGACCGAAGAGGGCACCGGGATCGTCCACACATCGGCCCTCTACGGCGTGGACGACCTCCGGCTCTGCCAGGAGAAGGGCATCCCCTTCCGCCACACAGTCGGTCTTGACGGCAAGTTCCTGCCCTACGTGGAGAAGTTCGCGGGCCTGCACGTCAAGGAGGCCGACCCGGTCATCCTCGACGACCTCAAGGCACGCGGCCTGCTCTACAAGGCGGAGACCATCCTGCACACCTATCCGGAGTGCTGGCGGTGCAAGACGCCGCTGATCTATTACGCGCTCGACTCGTGGTACGTGCGCACGACAGACCGCAAGCAGGAGCTCATTGCCAACAACGCGGCCACCAACTGGGTGCCGGCTCACGTGAAGACGGGACGCATGGGCGATTGGCTCGAGAACAACATCGACTGGGCCATCTCGCGCTCGCGCTACTGGGGCACCCCGCTGCCGTTCTGGATCTGCGAGGGCTGCGAAGAGCAGCGCTGCGTGAGCTCGGCGGCTGAGCTGGGTATCAAGGACGACGCCGACCTGCACCGTCCGTACATCGACTCGGTGACCATCAAATGCGAGAAGTGCGGCGGAGTGATGAGACGGGTCCCGGAGGTGCTCGACTGCTGGTTCGACTCTGGAGCCATGCCGTTTGCTCAGCGTGGCTACCCGCGATCTGGCAAGCAGGAATTCGAGGAGACGTTCCCGGCCGACTTCATCTCCGAGGCCATGGACCAGACGCGCGGCTGGTTCTACTCGCTGCTCGCGATCTCCACGTTGCTGTTCAAGCAGAACTCCTACCGCAACGTGATCTGCCTCGGCCTGGTGGTGGATCCCAAGGGCAAGAAGGCCTCGAAGTCGCGCGGCAACGTGCTCGACCCGCAATACCTCTTCGACACGTTCGGCTCCGACGCCGTGCGCTGGTACTTCTACACGTCGACGCAGGTCGGTGAGAACTACCGCACCGGCGACGCTGCGCTGCGCGAGACGGTGCAGCAGTTCTTCATCCCCCTGTGGAACTGCTACTCCTTCTTCGTCCTGTATGCGCGGGTGGACGATTTCGACCCCACGCAGCCGCCGGTGCCCCTGGCCGAAAGGCACGTCCTCGACCGCTGGCTGCTCTCCCGGCTCAGCGGCCTGACGAAATCGGTCTCGGAGGGCCTCGACCGGTACGACGCCAACGAGCCGGCGCGGCGCATCCAGCGCTTCGTCGATGAGCTGTCCAACTGGTATCTGCGCCGTTCGCGGCGCAGGTTCTGGAAGCCGCAGTCGGACCGTGACAAGCTGGCCGCCTACCAGACGCTCTACGAGACGCTGCGGACGCTCTGCCAGCTGATGGCGCCGTTCACTCCATTCGTGGCCGACGCGATCTTCCGCAACCTGTCCGAAGGCCGCTCGGTGCACCTCACCGATTTTCCGGAGCCCGCGGCGGCCGAGGACCCCAAGGTCGAGGCCGACATGGCCCGCGCCCGCCAGGCGGTGGAGGCCGGGCTCGCGGCTCGCGACGCGGCGCGCCTCAAGGTACGCCAGCCGCTGGCGAGCATCGCTCTCCCGGGCGAGCCGCTGCCCGACGAGCTCGCCGCCGTGGTGCGGGACGAGCTGAACGTGAAGGCGCTCAAGTTCGCCGCCGCCGAGGTGAAGCTGGACACCGAGATCACCGAGGATCTGAGGCTCGAGGGCCTCGCCCGAGAGGTGGTCCGCGTGATCCAGGACCGGCGCAAGAAGATGGGCCTCAACGTCGAGGATCGGATCGACACGCGCTATGACGCGGACGGCATGCTGATGCGCGCCTTGAAGCGTCACGCCGAGTACATCAAGACCGAGACGCTGTCGGTGACGCTCGAGGCGGGGCGCGACGAAGCGATCGACGGTGAGCAGATGATGCTCGAAGGAGAACAGATCTGGATCGGCCTCAAGCGAAGCTGACGACAGGGCGGATCCTGTTCGTCGGCCTCGCAGTCATCGTGTTCGCGCTCGACCGGCTGACGAAGACCATCGTGGCGGCCTCGATCCCTTACGGCACCGAGGTCTCCGCGGTCGGACACCTGGTGGGCATCACCAACGTGCGCAACTCGGGCGCTGCGTTCGGGATCGCTCCGGCCGGCACCTGGATTTTCGCGCTGGCTTCGATCGCGGTCTCGGTCGGCCTGGTGGTCTACGTCATGCGGACGCCGAGTCAGCCGTGGAACAACGCCGTGCTCGGACTCATCCTCGGGGGGACGGTCGGCAACGGATACGACCGCATCCTGGTCGGCACTGTGACCGACTTCGTCAACGTGCACTTCTGGCCCGTCTTCAACGTCGCCGACTCGGCGATCTCCGTCGGCGTCGTCCTGCTCATGGCCGGCTACCTGATACGACGAGAACGCCACGAACCCTGAGGCTGCGCCCGTGAGCTCGCGGGAGCCCCTTGAGATCCGAAGCCTGATCGCCGCCGAGGCGGCGCCGCGGCTCGACCGCTTCCTGGCGGAGCATGCCGAAGACCTCAGCCGCGCGGCGGCCGCGCGCCTGATTAAGGGTCACCTGGTTCGAGTCAACGGCGAGCCTGCGCAGCCGTCGGACCGAGTCGGCGTCGGGGACGTCGTCGAGTTCGAGATCCCGGAGGCTTACATTCCCAGCGCCCTGCCCGAGGACATCCCGCTGGAGGTCGTATATGAAGACGAGGACCTCCTGGTGATCAACAAGCCTGCCGGCATGGTCGTTCATCCGGCGCCGGGCCATCATTCGGGCACGCTCGTCCACGCCCTGCTGGGTCGGGGTGGCAGCTGGTCGGCCGCCGGCGGCGCCGCGCGGCCGGGCATCGTCCACCGGCTCGACAAAGGAACCTCGGGCCTGATCGTCGTGGCGCGCAACGACGTAAGCCACCGCGTTCTTTCCGCACAGCTCAGCGACCGCACCCTGAGCCGCTCGTACCTCGCCATCGTGCGCGGGCTGGTCAAGGACGACGCGGGCGAGCTGGAGGGACCGATCGGGCGCCATCCGAAGGACCGCAAGCGGATGGCGGTCGTGAGCGGCGGCCGGTTTGCTCGTACGCGTTACGCGGTGAGCGGCCGTCGGCGCGGCCATACTCTCTTGCGCTGTGACCTCGATACGGGCCGAACTCACCAGATCCGAGTCCACCTCGCGGCCCTCGGACACCCGGTGGCCGGGGACGTCGAGTACGGCGGGCATGAAGCCGGCGGGCCATCCCGCCCGATGCTTCACGCGTGGCGGCTCCGGCTGCGGCACCCCCGGACCAAGGTCGAAATGAGCTTCGAGGTGGCCCCGCCGGCAGATTTCGAGTCTTACTGGGCGTCCCTGGCATGAGACGTGGCCTGCTCATCGTCATCTCGGGCCCTTCGGGAGTGGGGAAGGACACGATCATTCAGCGCCTTCTCGAGCTGGATTCCAACCTCAAGTATTCCGTCTCGTGCACCACGCGCTCGCCGCGCGCCGGTGAGGTCGACGGCGAGAACTACACGTTCCTCACGCACGAGAAGTTCGAGCAGATGGTCCAGGAGGGCGCGTTTCTCGAGCACGCCACTTACAACGGCCACCTGTATGGGACGCTGCGAGAGCGGGTCGACCAGGCGCGCGGTGAAGGGCGCGACATCGTGCTGAAGATCGAGGTCAAAGGCGCGGAGAAGGTTCGCGAACGGGAACCCGCCGGCCTGTTCATCTTTGTCGTCGCTCCGTCTCTCGAAGAGCTGGAGCGCCGCCAGAAGCTGCGCAACAGCGAGACCGCCAAGGACATGGCCTCGCGCCGGAAGATCGCCGAGAGCGAGATGACCTACGCGCAGCATTACGACCACGTCGTCGTCAACGACGAGCTGGAGCGGACGGCGAGGGAAATCCTCGGCATCATCCAGGCCGCTCGTCGGGGCCACACTTAAGCCATGCCGCTGGATCCCACGCCCGTGCCGGACGAGCTTCGCGGCCTGCGGGTCGCCCTGCTCGTCTCGGGCGGAATCGCGGCGTACAAAGTGGTCGACCTCGCGTCGGCGCTGACGCAGGCGGGCTGCGAGGTCCGGGTGGCCATGACGCAGTCGGCCATGCGTTTCGTCGGGCCGCCGAGCTTTCGCGGCGTGACCGGAAACGCGGTGTTGACCGGGCTGTGGGCGTCGGAAGGCGCGCCAGAGCCGCACGTGGCGCTGGGTGACTGGGCGCAGGTGATCCTCCTGGCTCCTGCCACCGCGAACGTGATCGGCCGCTTCGCTGACGGACGCTCCGATGACATCGTCACGGCGACACTGCTTGCCGCGCGGTGCCCGGTCGTGGTGGCGCCGGCGATGAACGACGCGATGTGGGCCAAGCCCGTCGTGCAGGAGAAGATCGCGGCGCTACGTCGCGATGGCGCTTGCGTGGTTGAGCCGGAAACCGGGCATCTGGCGAGCGGCCACGCCGGAACGGGTCGCCTGGCCGGCGCCGCGAAGCTGATGAAGGCGATGGCGGAGGTCGTGCGGTCCCGCTACGACATGGCGGGCAGGACGGTGATCGTCACGGCAGGGGGGACACGCGAGCCGATCGACCCGGTCCGGTTCGTCTCCAACTACTCCAGCGGCAAGATGGGGTTTGCGGTCGCCTCGGCGGCCGCCGACAGGGGCGCTCGAGTGATCCTGGTGAGCACCGCGGCCCATCCCGTGCATCACGGTGTCCAGGTGCGTGAGGTCGCCACCGCGGAGGAGATGCTCGGCGAGCTGCGCTCGGCGATCTCCGGCGCCGACCTGCTGGTGATGGCGGCGGCGGTGGCCGATTTCCGCCCCACCACGATGGCCAAGGGCAAGATCCGCCGCGAGGAAACGCACAAGCTGACCCTCGAGCTGGAGCCGATACCCGACCTCATCGCGACGCTTGGAGCCGAGAAGGATGCTGCGGGCGTGTACCGCGTCGGGTTTGCCGCGGAGGAGTCGAACCTCGCGGACAAAGCGGTCGACAAGATGAAGCGCAAGAACCTGCAGGCCATCGTCGCCAACGACGTCTCGCGCCGCGACATCGGCTTCGGCAGCGAGCACAACGCCGGCATCGTTTTCTTCGCGGACGGCGCTCACCACGACCTCGAGAAGATGACCAAGCGCGAGATGGCCGACCGGATCCTGGACCTGGTGCTCCCCCGCTTGACCCCAAAGGTCTAGTGCTCTACGCCGAGGTGGCGGTCGAGGCGGCGCGCGGCCTCGGCCGTGAGACGTACACCTATGCCGTGCCGGAAGGCGTCGACGTCGTGCCCGGCCACAGGGTCACTGTCCCGTTCGGGCGCCGCACCACCTACGGGTTCGTGGTGTCCCTGGACACCAGGGACCCGGGCGTCGAGACCAAGCCGATCGCGACGGCGGGCGCCGACCCTCTTCTGCTGCCCTACCAGGTCGAGCTCGCGCGCCTGGTGGCGGACCACTACTGGGTCCCGCTGATCGAGTGCCTTCGCGCGATGCTGCCGCCCCGGGTTCGATCGACCGGGTCGGCCGGCTCCCAGGCATCGAGCCGGCAACGCCGCCACACGCGCCTGGCCGATCTTGTCACCGCGCCCACGCCGCTCGCCCCGCCCATGACGCTGACGATTGAGCAGCAGGCGGCCCTCGAGGTGATCAGCGCCAACCCGCTCACCCTGCTTCACGGCGTGATCGCCAGCGGCAAGACCGAGGTCTACCTGGCCGCCGCCGAGCGGGCTCTCGCGGACGGCCTGCGCGTGCTCCTGCTCGTGCCGGAGATCTCGCTGACCCCCCAGCTGGTGCAGCGGGTGAGGAGCCGCCTCAAGGCCCCCATCGCGCTGCTCCACAGCCAGCTGACCGAGCTCGAGCGCGCGCAGCAGTGGTGGCGCGCCCGGCGCGGGGAGGCCGAGGTCGTGCTGGGCAGCCGCTCGGCGGTCTTCGCGCCGATCCCGCGCTTGGGCCTGATCTGCCTGGACGAGGAGGGCTCGGCCGCGTACAAGCAGGACCGCACGCCGCGTTACGAGACCGGGTGGGTGGCGCGGCGACTGGCGGCGGTGGCGGGGGCGCGCCTGGTGGCCGGGTCGGCGACGCCCAGCGTGTCGACCTTCTATGAGGCCTCTCGAGGTGAGATGGCGCTCGCCAGGCTGACCAGGCGAATCCGAGGTCACCGTGCCGAGGTGGAGCTGGTCGACATGCGCGACCAGGCGGCCTCAGGCAGCCGCCAGCCGCTGTCGGGCCGCCTGTTTGAGGCGGTCGATCGCACGCTGAGGAACCAAGAGCAGACGATCCTGTATCTCAACCGTCGTGGCATGGCCACCTTTGTCCTGTGCCGCGACTGCGGCAAATCGGTGCAGTGCCTCGGGTGCTCGGTCGCCCTGGTGCAGCACGCAGAGATGGAAGGCCTGGTCTGCCATTACTGCGGCTACTGGCGACCCATGCCCGCGGTTTGCGATCACTGCGGCAGCCGGAACATCCGCGGCATGGGCATGGGCACGCAGCGGCTGGAAAGCATGGTCAAGAAGCTGTGGCCCCAGGCGCGCGTGCTTCGGCTGGACAGCGACGCGGCGCGCGGGCCGGATTCGTATTTCGAGATCTGGGAAACGTTCAGCGAGCGGCGCGCCGACATCCTAGTCGGCACGCAGCTGGTGACTCGCGGCCTGGATCTTCCGGCGGTCACGTGTGTCGGGGTGGTGGACGCGGACCTGCCGCTTCACTTCCCCGACTACCGCTCGGCCGAGAGCACGTTCTCGCTGGTGACGCAGGTCGTGGGTCGCGCCGGGAGGGACGGCCGCCCTTCGTCGGTGGTGGTGCAGACCAGCAATCCCGACCACTACAGCCTGCGGTGCGCGGCGGCCGGAGACTACGACGGCTTTTACGCCGCCGAGCTGCCGTCGCGAAAAGCGTTCTCGTTCCCGCCTTTCTGTGAGCTGGTGGTCCTGACTCGTACCGACTCGGACGACGGCCGCGCGGCCGCCTCGGCACGGGAGGCGGCTGAGGCGATCGCCTCCGGGTTGCTCAAAGACGGGGTCGAAGGCATCCGCGTGATGGGCCCCTCGCCGGCGTTCATCCACCGGCTGCGCGGCGAGTACCGGTGGCAGGTCACTCTAAAAGGCGACGGCCTGGAGCGCGCGAGGCACCTGGCCCCGCGAGGCAAGGGCTGGAGCTATGACGTCGACCCCCTGACATAAAAGGAGCTCCTGGATTGCGAGACATCAAGACGCGAAAGGCCGACGTGCTGGCCGCCCTCGAGCGCCAGAAGGACCTCTGGGTCGCCACCGCCGACCGGGCTGGGCGCCCTCACCTGATCGCCGTGTCGGCGTGGTGGGACGGCTCCGGCCTGGTCATCGCCACGGCAGGGACCAGCCGCACGGCCCGCAACCTGGTGGCCAACCCGACGGCCCGGCTTGCGCTCGGCGCGCCGGACGACGTGGTCGTGATCGACGCGCGGTCGACCGGCAGCCGGCCCGTGTCGGACTCGGACGAGCTCGCCGGCGGGTTCGCCGCGGCGGTCGGCTGGGACCCGCGGGAGGTCGGCGAGGGCTGGGCCTTCTTCAGGCTCGAGCCGGCGCGGATCCAGGCCTACAGGGGCTACGACGAGCTCGAGGGTCGCGACGTCATGGGTGATTCGCGCTGGTTGGCCTAAGAGGATTGGGGCAACCCGGGTCATGGGTAAAATCGAACTCGTGTCCGTGCGACCAATCCTCGGCTTCGAACATCCGGTGCTCCGCGAACGGTCTCGGAAGGTTCCGCGCGTAGATGCTTCCGTCCAGCGCCTGATCGACGACCTGGCCGAGACGATGCTCGCCGCGCCCGGGGCCGGCCTGGCCGCGAACCAGATCGGCGTCGCTTTGCGGGTCTGCGTGGTCAAGGGCGACGACAACCAGATCTGGGGCCTGGTCAACCCCGAGCTCGTCAAGAGCGAAGGGACGCAGGTCGGGTACGAGGGATGCCTGAGCTACCCGGGCTGGGTGGGCGAGGTAGCGCGCCACGAGACGGTCGTGGTCAAGGGCCGGAACCGGCGCGGCAAAGAGGTGCGCATCAAGTCCAGCGGTTTCACCGCCCGCGCCTTCCAGCACGAGCTCGACCACCTCGATGGGATCCTCTTCACCGACCGGCTGACCAGTCTCGACACGCTGCAGCGCGTCGACGACCTCGTGGCCGAGGAAAAGGAAGAGGCCGTCGCTGCGGCTTCGGGATAACGCCTTCCTGAAGCTCGTCTTCGCCGGCACGGCCGCCTTCGCCGTGCCCTCCCTCCGAGCGCTGCATGAAGCCGGCCACGAGATCGTGCTGGTCGTCACCCAGCCGGACAGGCCGGGCCACCGGATGAAGGTGAGCGCGCCGCCGGTCAAGCTCGCGGCGCAGGACCTGGGCCTCGAGGTGTTTCAGCCGGAGCGCATCCGGGAGCCCGAGGCGGCCGGCAGGTTGAAGCAGCTCGCTCCAGACCTGCTGGTCGTGGTCGCCTACGGTCAGATTCTCCCGCCCGCCGTGCTCGAGATTCCAAAGTGGGGCGCGGTCAACGTCCACGCCTCCCTGTTGCCTCGGCACCGCGGGGCGGCGCCGATCGCGCACGCGATCCTCGGCGGCGACCACAAGACAGGCGTCACCATCATGCGCATGGACGAGCAGCTGGACCACGGGCCGGTGCTCGCCGCGCGCGCCACGGAGATCGGCCCGGGTGAGGACGCGGTAGCGCTCACCGCCCGGCTGGCCGACCTGGGAGCCGGGTTGCTGGTGGAGACGCTGGCGCGGCTCGAGCACTTGCGCCCGGCCGAGCAGGATCACGCTCGTGCGACGGTGGCGCCGCGGCTGCGCCGCGAGGATGGCGAGCTCGACTGGGACCTGCCGGCGGACGAGATCGACAGGCGCGTGCGTGCTCTCCAGCCGTGGCCGGGCGTCACGCTGCCGACCAGCCGCGGGCGGATCAAGGTGCTGAGCGGGCACGTGGAGGGCGAAAAGTTCGTGCCCGACGTCGTTCAGCTGCCCGGCAAGCGGCCCGCTCCGGCCAGGCAGGTGCTGGGCGATGCCTGACAAGAAAGATGGGGAGCGGGGGCGCGACGTGGCGGTCAACCGTCGCGCCTATCACGACTACTTCGTCGATGAGAAATACGAATGCGGCGTGATGCTCACCGGGCCGGAGGTGAAGTCGCTGCGCGCCGGCCGGTGCAACCTGAGGGACGGGTTCGTGCGGGTCGACGGCCACGAGGCCTGGCTCGAGAACGTGCACATCTCACCCTATGCACAGGCGAACCTCATGAACGTCGAACCGATGCGCCCCCGCAAGCTGCTCCTGCACCGCAAGGAGATCTCCACGCTGATCGGCAAGGTGAGGCAGAAGGGCTACACGCTGATCCCGCTACGCGTCTACTTCTCGCGCAACCACGCGAAGATCGAGGTCGGGTTGTGCCGCGGGAAGCGAGAGTTCGACAAGCGCCAGGTCATCGCCGAGCGTGACGCCAAGCGCGAGATCGAGCGCGCGATGCGTCGCTAGCCGGGCAGCACGTCCTCCGCCAGCAAGTCCATCAGCATTCCGTCATGCCACTCGCCGGACGGCCCGCGCTCGTACTTGCGCATGATGCCGACCGGCCTGAACCCGACGCTGCGATAAGCCTTGATGGCGCGGATGTTATGGGCCGCGGGGTCGATGGTCAGACGGTGATGCCCGCGCTCCTTGATCAGAAAGCTCGCCAGCATCTTGATCGCGTCGGATCCGAGTCCCTTGCCCTGCCATTCAGATCGAAGCGCCAGGTCGATCCCGGCCGAGCGGTACATCGGATCCAGCTCCTCGTGACACTGGATCAACCCGATGGCGTCCGACCCAAGCTCGATCACGAAAGCTGAATCGCCATCCGCGGGGTTCATCGCGTCGTGGACAGACCTCGCGGCATCGCCCCACCACTGCGCGACCGCGGGGTCAGCCAAGATTCTGGTCAGGGCGCTTTCGTCATCCGGTCGCACGGGACGCAGCGTGACCCGGGGGCCGGCCAGCGCTTCCTGGATCACGCCGCCAGGTTGATCCCGATCGCCCGCAGGCGCTTGTTGAGCGAGTCGAACGCGAACTGCAGGATCTCGCTCTGGGTGTGGCCGAACTCGGTGATGTAGGCGGGGTCGGGCGGATCCAGCACGCCGGTGATGAGCGGAAGGCACTGCAGGAGCGTCTTCTGGATCAGCGGCGCGTACCGCTCGGCATTGCTGCGCACCGCCTCCTGCAGGACCTTGATCCCGAAGTTGACGTGCCGTGACTCGTCGCGCGCGACCGCGGTGAAGCCCTGGTAGAAGCCCCGGTCGGTCAAGCCCTGCTCGCGCATGGATTCGAGCTCGAAGCGCTGTCCGGTGAGCGCGATGGTGGCCTCGATGACGATGTGGTACATCGTGACGCCCTCGATGAAGGCGTCGAAGTCCTTGGGGTTGCTGGCGAGGCGCTGCGCGGTGGCCGGCAGCAGGTCGTAGAAGAGGGTGTTGTAACCCTCGTTGGCATGGGGCCGGATCTCGGCCAGGAGCGTGTTCAAGTCCTTGGCGTCGGTGCCGACCACGTCGTGCCACCAGCGCTGGAAGAAGACCGTATGACGGGCCTCGTCGACCATCTGGGTCGACAGGAAGATCTCGATCTCGGGCGTGGGCGCCGCCCACACGAAGGGAGCCAGGGTGGCGGTGACGCGCTCCTCGCCGTTGAAGAACAGGCGGTGAGACCACAGGGTGGCCTTCTTTTCGATCTCGCTGGACTGCTCCCAGTCGGCCCGGTCGAGGGAGAAGTCGAGGTCGCCCACCGACCACTGCTGGGACTCCCACCGGCGGTAGAGATCCATGTAGCTCGGCATCTTCTCGATGCCCCGGTCGATGAAGGAGAGGACGTCGTCGATCCTGATGTCGCCCAGCTCCTTGAGGCCGGCCCGGGCGATCTTGTCCATCTCGGGATCGAGGCGTTCGCGTCGGTCCATGACTGCCATCTCGGTTCGGCGTCCATTAGACCAGAGCGCGGGGTGTGGGGTGGGGCGCGGGTGGGTAGAATCAGGAGGCAACCGAGTTCAGTTTCGTGGGGGCGTCCGGTCTCGACGGGGCAGTTGAGCTTCGGGATTGCGAGCCGAAGGCGTGTGCGTTACAGCGCAAGCGTTTACAAACGCCAACAGAACACCCGCTCTCGCCCTCGCTGCGTAAGCAGTAGAGACCTGAGTCCCGGGACTTAGATCCCGGGTGCTGCCCCTGGTCAATCCGGCGGACCGGGGAGCGGTATCACATAGACCGGATCGCTGGCCCGGGGGCGCCACGGCCCTGAGCTAGGACACACACCGCGGCTGGCTGAAGCGGATCCCGTCGGGAGGAGCCGCCAGGCGAGAACCAAAATCCTGGACACGCTCGTAGAGATCCCGGGGGATGCTGCTTCGGACGCGGGTTCAACTCCCGCCGCCTCCACCAATTTCCGCCTTCCGGCGACCGGGGTCGCCTTAGTCGATCTGGGGACTTGAGCCTCGCTTTATAGGGTCGCTCGACCCTTCCGTATTTGGCCCGTGTCCGCCACGGTGATGGAAGTCGTCAAGAAACACCGCCGCAAGGCGGCCTCATAGAGGTGAGCAAAGTCATGGGCATAGTGGTCTGGATCATCGTCGGAGCAATCGCCGGGTTCGTGGCCGGCAAGGTGGTCACCGGCAAAGGCATGGGCCTGCTCTGGGACATAGTGGTCGGCATCGTCGGTGCTTTCCTGGGCGGCTGGCTCGCCAGCCTGGCCGGCATAGGGGTGAGCACCGGGACATTCACGGTCGGCGGAATCGTCGCGGCGATAGTCGGCGCGATCATCCTTTTGGGCGTGCTCAGAGTCCTCACCGGCCGAGGGATGCTGCACGCATAGACGTCGTTTCAACGACGGCCCCGCCCGGAGGTTTGTCGAGCGGCCGTCCCAACCCGTTGAACAAGGAGACCCGAGATGAAAGAAAGAGTTCAAGGCCGAACCGAGGAGATCAAAGGCAAGGTCACCGGCGACAAGCCGCTCGAGGCCAAGGGCAAAGCCCGCCAGAAGGTGGGCGAGGTCAAAGAAGCGGCGAAGTCCATCGCCTACGACCTGAGGCACAACGACAAGAAGCGCTAGAACTGCCCAGGCCGGAGTCGAGCCCCGGTAGGGGCCACCTTGCGGTTCAAACCGCGCCCCATTTAGAAATAGGCGCCAGGCGGCGGGTTCAACTCCCGCCGCCTCCACCAAGCTGAAATGGTGTTCCGGCACCGGTCACCGAGTTAACGCGTCTTTCGTCCCTTGCCGGTCGGAAGCCGGGCGGTGCATCTTCGGGTCGTGCACTCGGCTCCCCTGTTTTCGAAGCCCCCAGATCAAAGGTCATGCAGCATTCGGCGCCAGGTCCTGCCGGTCGTTGCTGCATCTGGTGCGGGGGTTTTCGTAATCGTGTTGCTGGCGCTTCCACTGCTTGACTCCGGCTTGAATCTCTTGACAGCGCACCCAGAGGACTACGCGCGTGGTGCGTACGGGATCGCAGTCAACGCATCGTATATGGCCTTGGCGGTGGCTCTCGCTGGTCTTGTTCTGTCGCTCTTGCCAGTTAGGGGCTGGGCAATCGCCGTGCCGGTATTGCTGGTTCCGGCTGCTGTGCTTTGCGTGGCACTGGCCGTCAACCCGATTGCCGTTGCGGGCGGGAACGCCTTATTGCTGGTCCCGATTTTTGGTCTTGCTTTGGGTCCCCTGGTTGGTGCGCTCTCACTGCGCGAGCGCTTTCATCCCTGGAATGGGGCAATCGTCGGCATCGGCCTTGCCGTTGCGATCGCATTCGCCGGACTCTTGGTCGCTCCCGACTCAGTGGGAGGAGCTGTCAATCGGGCATTCGACCTGCTGGTTGGGTTGTGGGTCGTGGTGGCGGCACTCGCCGTTCGCCGCTGGGCTCGCTCGCGAAGGGCTTTGGCGGCATGACTGCCTGCCGCCCCGCATCAGAACCCGTGGAGAGCATCGGTGGGTCCGACGGTGAAGCTCTGAGCGCAGAGATGCGGTCCGCACTGAGACTTCACAGCCGGCTCTGAGCCGGCTCCAAGACGCCAGCGGCACGATGTCGGCAGTGTCGAGCCAAAGGTTTCGACTGAACAAGTTTTTGGAGGTCATTTTCGAACGTGCCGTATCACCACATGGGAACGCTCGGTTTCTTTCCGTTCGGCCTGCTCGGCGGCCTGACCGGCCTGCTCCTGCTGGTCGGTTTCGTGCTCCTGGTCTTCTGGTTGGTCAGGACGATGGCCGGCCCGCCTGCGATGCGCTGGACCGGTCCCGCCGCCACACCACCGGCCCCGCTCGAATCGCCGACGGACATACTGGCGCGCCGGTTCGCCTCGGGCGCGATCACCGCGGACGAGTACCAGAAGGCGCGTGACGTGCTGGCGGAGGCTCCAAAGTCTTGAGGCAGCGAACGCTCGGCATTCTCGCCGCCGCCTTCCTGGTCGCCGGTGCTGCGCTCGGCACCGGCACCGCCATCTACGCATCCCGCTCCGGGGTGACGGTGGCGCCCGCTCCGGTCGGACAGCGTGGACCGCTCCACCACCCACGGTTCGGAGGTCCGCAGGGACAGCCTGGCTTTGGTCCTGGTGGCGGGGCCCGTCAGCCGGGAATGCCGGGCTTTTGAGCCCCGATCCGGGCCGGTGGTCGCAACTCGGCGGGCCCTCTGGCCCTTGTGCGTGATCTCGGATCACGCCACGCTGCAACCGAGGTGAATTGAAATGCTTACAGCATTCATGGATCCGATCCCGGTTCCCTACACGACGGCGACGGGCACTTGTGATTTCTGGGTTGCCGTGGTGGCGATCCTGGCGGTCGCCATCGCCCTGACGGTGGCTCTGGTTCTCGCGAGCACTCCGCGCAAGGCGTCCCAGTCCATCACTCGGATGCGAGCAGTCAAGCCAGCGCCGACGACGACTCTCTCAAAGGCAGCCTGATTTCAGCGCTGGCCTAGGTGCGAGGCGGCATCCCTCAAACGGGAGCCGCCTCCGCCGGGCCTTTCATGAGTTGCGCCCGGTGTCGATCAGTCCTGTGGTTGGCGGGACGTAGGACCCTCGTTCCGGCGGCCGCGCCGGAGCAGCATGGCCCCGGAGGTACTGAATGAACACACTCGTCCTTTACGAATCCGAGTTCGGGAACACGAGGAAGGTCGCCGAGTACATCGGCAAATCGCTCGAATCCCGCGGCCCGGTACGCGTTTCGCCCATCGGCGCCTACAACCCATCCTTCCTGGAAGGGGTGGACCTCGTCTTCGTCGGCGGTCCGACCCAGGCCCACAGCATGACCGTGAACATGCGCCACTTCCTCGAGCGGCTTCAGTCCAGGCCGGCGGGGATCGAGGTCGCGGCATTCGACACGCGGATCAAAGGCCCGGTGTTCCTGTGGGGCTCCGCCGCCAAGGAGATCGCAATGCGGCTGCGCGCCGCCGGGTTTACGGCCGTGGCCGAGCCCGAGAGCTTCCTGGTCACCCTGGGCAAGGCTCCGTTGCTGCACCCGGGAGAGGATGCCCGCGCCGCGGCCTGGGCGGTATCGGTTGCCGAGCGGGCCCAGAGCAAGGTACCGGCTGGGGTTTGACACGCTCGGTGGAACAGTCATATCGCCTCGTGCGGTATGACTGTTTTATGAGCACAAGCTTTCAAGATTTCAACCGGGGACTGATCGCCGACCTGCGCGCGCACGGGGGCAAGCCGACGGGCGGCCCGTTCTTGGGACGCGACGTCCTGATCCTGACCACCAGGGGCGCCCGCTCGGGCGAGCTCCGCGAGAACCCGCTGGTCTACCACCGCGACAAAGGGCATTACGTCATCGTGGCATCCAAGGGCGGCGCGCCCACGAACCCCTCCTGGTTCCACAACCTGAGCGCCCACCCGACCGTCTCCGTCGAGGTACTGGGTGAGAAGTTCGAGGCCAAGGCGCACATCGCGGACGGTGAGGAGTACGAGCGCCTCTACCAACAGCACGCAGTCATCAGCCCGACCTTCAACGAGTACCGGGCCAAGACCACCCGAAAGATCCCGGTCGTCGTCCTGGAACGGATCGCCTAGCTGCGGTCGGAGGCTGCTCGATCAAGTCGACCGTCTCGCTGAGGGAGCTCAACCGCTGGACCCTGGCGCGCCAGATGCTGCTGGACCGAGAGGAGGTCGACGCGGTGACCGCCATCGAGCGGCTGGCCGGCATGCAGGCCCAGTACTCGCCGTCGCCGTACATCGGGCTGTGGTCGCGCGTTCGCGACTTCAAACGCGAGGAGCTCGAGTCGGCGCTGAAAGCCAATCTTGTCTACAAGGCGACGCTCATGCGGGGGACGCTGCACCTCGTCACCGCCCGGCAGTTCGACTTCTTCCGTGTCGCCTCTCGCTACCCACGCCACGTGTGGACGGACGGTCTCACCCAGCTGAAGGAACGCGGGGTCGACGTCGAGGCCCTGCGCGAGGAGATCCTGGTCGCGCTGGACGAGCGCCCGCTCAAGAAGCCTGAGCTCCAGCAGCTGTTCCGCCACCGCATCCCCTCCGACCTGCCCGGCTGGGTCGCCTTCAGCGTGGTGATCGTGGTCGGCGCGGCCATGAACCACCATGAGGACGCCCGGTTCGGCCATTTCGCGGGCAGCCGCTACCGTCGAGCGCCGTTGGCGGCCGTCGACCCCGAGCAGGCGATGCGGAACCTCCTCAGGTCGTACCTCGCTGCCTTCGGCCCCGCGACCAGGGGAGACATCGCCCAGTGGCTGGGCCGGCCGGTGAGCGTTTTCGGGGGGGCGCTGGATTCACTCGAGCTCGTGACCTTCGCCGGCGAGGATGGACGCAAACTGCTCGACCTGCCCGCCGCCCCGCGGCCCGACCCGGGCGTGGCGGCGCCGGTCCGCTTCTTGCCGAAATGGGACAACCTGCTGCTTGCCTACGATCGCCGCGAACGCGTGCTGCCCGACGATCTCCGCAAGGTCGTGATCCGCAAGAACGGCGACGTGCTGCCCACGTTCCTGGTCGATGGGATGGTCGCTGGATCCTGGGAAGCGCCGTTGAAGGGGAACCCCTCGATGACGCTGACGCCGTTCGCCCCGCTTGCAGCCCGGCACAGGCGGGCCGTCGCGGTGGAGGCGGAGGCGCTGTGGGGTTGGCTCCGACCGGACGCGCACAAGCCGCGGATCGCCTGGAAATCGGCATAAGTGGAGTAACCTTCGGCGGTGCCCGACATGAGCCACCTGTGGCAGCGGTTCCTGATGGCTAGCGCCCTGGTCTTCGGCCTCCTCCTCGGGGTGGCCGCCACGGTGTTCGGCTACAGCAACAACTCGGCGGTCGACATTCGCTGGGCGGTCTTCCACATCGACGGCGTGCCCCTGTGGACCGTCACCATCGTCCCGCTGGCCGTGGTCCTGGTCGCCGGCACGATTTACCACTGGTTCAACAGCCTCCATCACTTCACCGAGCACATGCGCCACCGCAGGCGCGTCCACGAGCTCGAGGCCGAGGTCGCCACGCTGCGCGAGCACCTCGACCACGTTCTCGAGATGCCCGACCAGTCGACATCCCGCCTGCCCGCCAAGCACATCACCGCCGAGCCGGCCCCGTCAGAGCCGGCCCCGGCCCCTCAGGCTGCGCTGCCTGAGGCGGCCGCCTCCAACGGCGACACCAGGACTCACCGCCGCACCGGGGCACGCAAGCGCGTGACGCTCACGACTGCCTCCGAGCCCGAGCCCGCCGTCACGACCGAGCCGGCCGCCAAGAGCCAGACCAGCGCCACGACCGAGACCGTGGCAGCCGCCAAGACGCCTGATCCGGAGCCGGCAGCGACGGCGGCCGCGGAGGATGCCCCCGCAGCGGAAGCCAAGCCTGCCGCGGGGGCCTAGCCTTGTCCGAGCGGCGCCGCGCCGGGCGCCTGGTCGTCCCTCCACAGCAGGCCCCGGCCGACCTGGCCCTGCTCGAGCGCAGCGCCATCGAAGAGCTCAGCCACCACGCCGACCCGTGGCGCGTGCTGCGCATCCTCTCCGAGTTCGTCGAGGGCTTCGACGCCCTGAACGAGGTCGGACCGGCCATCACGGTATTCGGCTCGGCGCGCGCCGCTGACGACGATCCGTACTACGCCGCCGGGGTCAAGCTCGGCGCCTCGCTCGCCAAGCGTGGTTTCGCGGTCATCACGGGTGGCGGGCCGGGCATCATGGAGGCCGTCAACAAGGGCTGCCACGAAGCGGGCGGCCTGTCCGTCGGGTGCAACATCGAGCTACCCCACGAGCAGTCGCTCAACAAGTACGTCGACCTCGGCGTCGAGTTCCGCTACTTCTTCGTGCGCAAGAACATGTTCGTGAAGTACGCGCGCGGCTTCGTGATCTTTCCCGGCGGTTTTGGAACCCTGGACGAGCTCTTCGAGTCGCTCACCCTGGCCCAGACGGGCAAGATCGAGCACTTCCCGATCGTGCTTTTCGGCACGCCCTACTGGAAAGGGCTGATCGACTGGATGAAGGAGTCGGTCTTGGGCTCCGGCGCGATCGCGGCGGATGACCTGAAGCTGATGACAATGACCGACGACCCCGACGAAGCCGCGGAGATGGCGACCCGCCCGCTCCCGGTCAGGGTCCGCGAACCGCGCGCCGACACGGGTGAGCCGAAGGCGGAATCGAGATAGCCGCCGTTCAGCCGCTGGATTTCTTCTTCCTCGACGACGGCGGTCAGACCGCCGACGTCATCGCGCAGCGGCTCGCGTCGTTCCTCGGCGGTGCGACCAAGACGATGGACGTCGCCATCTATGACCTGAGACTGGACGCGGGAGCGGCGGAGACCGTGTTCGCTGCGTTCGAAGCCGCTCAGAAGCGCGGCGTGACGGTCCGCCTGATGTTCAACCAGGACCACGCCGAGGCGATCCCGGTTCCGCCGCCGCCTGAGATCGACTGGGCTTTCGTCGACCGCTTGAGATCGATCGGGGTCCAGATCAAGCCCATCCCTGGCATCCCCGACCTCATGCATCACAAGTACGTCGTGCGCGACGCCGGCACTCCCGCCGCAGCACTGCTCACCGGCTCGACGAACTGGACCAATGACTCGTGGAACCGCGAGGAGAACGTCATGTTCACCGTGGCGTCGGGAGAGGTCGCAGCGGACTACGCGGCCGACTTCCAGCAGCTGTGGGACCGGCCCGTGGTCGCCGATTCCGGGCGTATATCCTCGCCCTGGTCGTCCCTGGCGGACGGGACCCGGGTGAGACCCTACTTCTGTCCAGGGCGCAGCATGAAGCTGGTCCACGCGATGGCGCGGTCCATCGCGTCGGCCCAAAAGCGCATCCGCATCTGCTCGCCGGTGATCACGTCGGGCCCGATCCTGGGCACGCTCGCCGAGGTGTGCGAACATCCCGGCGTCGACATCGCCGGGGTGTACGACGCCACCCAGATGGACGAGGTGCAGCACCAGTGGTCGTCGACGGCCGCCGCGGCCTGGAAGCTCACCGCGTTTCACTCGATCGCGGCCGAGGTCAGGTTCGGCGCGAAGCGCTCCACGCCCTATTCGAAGGGCTCCGTGCACGATTTCATGCACGCCAAGATCCTGGTCACGGACGACTACGTGTACACGGGAAGCTTCAACCTCTCGCACAGCGGCGAGGAGAATGCCGAGAACGTGATCCAGATCGAGAGCGCCGCCGTCGCCGACATATGCGCCGCCTACATCGACCGGGTGGCGGCTCGGTACGGCGGCGCCCCCATCAAGGTGGCGTAGAGCCCTGCTGCGACCCCGGTTCCTGTGGATCGTCGCGGCCGGTGTTGCGCTCGTGGCACTCGCCTTGGCGGTGATCGCGCCGCAGCTGAAGCCCGCGACGGGCACGCTGGTGGTCGCCGCGTCGGGGCGAACGGCCGGGACGATCGCCCGCTCCAACGTGATGATCCACGGCTCGAGCGGGTGGATCGCGGTCGGTGAGCTCGCAGGACCCTACCCGGCGGCCCCCCAGGAAACAGACATGCTGGCCGTGCCGGTGACCGTGGGCTCCTTCGACGGCGTGAGGCTGGGCGCGGATGTCCAGTCGGTTCGCTTCACAGTCGTGGCGGGCCAGGTCGAGCCCCTACTGCTCGGGCTCGAGGCTCCGCACCTGGTTCCGGGCGGCGTCTACGCGGGCAACGATGAGGTCAACTTGGGCCTGGGCGAGCTGGCGGGCAACTTCGTCGCCATGCCCGATTACGCGCTCGTCGACCAGTCGGGAAAGGCATTCGACCCCGCCACCAACTCCGGCCAGGACCTGGTCATCGCGGCATTTCACACCACCTGTCACGAGACCTGCCCTCTCTACACCGCCCTGTTCTTCGAGATCGCCAGGCACATGCCACCCGGGGTCAAGCTCGCCGAGGTGACGACCGACCCGGGCACCGACACCCCCTCGGTGCTCGCGACCTACGCGCGGGGCATCGGGGCGGGGTGGACCTTCGCGACCGGGAGCGCGGACGCCCTCACGTCTTTCTGGAAGCCCTTCGGGGTGGCGCTGGCCACCGGCGACACGCATACCTCGACGCTCGCCCTGGTCGACGGGCACGGTTACGTGCGGCTGGTGTACCGCGGAGTCCCCGACGTGGGCTCGGGCTTTCCGCCGTCGCTCCTCGCCGGCCTGAGCGCCCAGGGGCTCCACGAGCTCGCCTCCGGCGGTGACGGCTGGGGCGCTCCCGAGGTGCTCCAGGCCCTGCTCACGATCGCGCAACCGCAGCAGCCGGCACCCGGGGGAGGCGGCATCGCCCCCGGCTTCGAGCTCGCCACCACGGACGGGCGCACGCTCGGGCTTGCCGATCTCGCGGGTGAGCCGGCGGTGATCAACTTCTGGGCCACTTACTGCCCGCCCTGCAAGGCCGAGATGCCCCTGCTGCAGCAGCAGGTGGGGCGCCAGGCCGGCGTGCAGCTCGTGCTGATCAATGAAGGCGACAGCGCCCAGGCCGCGCGCGCGTTCCTCGAGTCGGTGGGGATCCACCAGGCGGCACTGCTCGACTCCGACCTGGCGTCCGGCCGCGCCTACGGCGTGACGGCCCTGCCGATGACGGTGTTCCTTCGCGCCGACGGCACGATCTCAGGGCGGCAGATCGGCCAGCTCAGCGAGGGCGTGCTGGCCGCGCAGCTCTCGAACCTCGGCACTCAGTAGACTGGGCCGCTGATGCTCTCGGTGGTGTTCTTTCGCCGGCTCGCATTTGTCACCGCGCTGTTCGCATACCTGCAGATCGCGCTGGGCGGGCTGGTGCGGGTGTCCGGATCGGGTCTCGGCTGCCCCGACTGGCCTTTGTGCCACGGACGTCCCTACCCGCCGGCCAACATTCACTCGATCATCGAGTACTCGCACCGCACGGTCGGCTCGATCACAGGCGTCCTGATCATCGCGACCGTGGTCCTGGCGTGGCTCGTTTTTCGCCAGGTCCGCCCGCTGGTCGCGTGGATCGCGTCTGCGTCGCTGGTCGCCATCGCTGCCGAAGGCGGCCTTGGCGCGCTGGTGGTCGCCAACGCGCTGTCGCCGTGGCTCGTCGTGGTGCACCTGGGCCTGGCCATGCTCATCCTCGGATGCCTGGTCGCGACCGCCGTGATGTCGCTTTCGCCCTCGGCCGGAGCGCGTGAGCCGTCCTTCACGCGCCTGTTGGTGCTCGCCTCCGCCGCGACCTACGTGATGCTGCTCACCGGCTCGACGGTGGTGGCCAGCAGCGCCGACCAGCGCTGCAACACGTGGCCTCTATGCGGCAGCGGGTTCACCCCCAGCTTTGCGGGAGTGGACGCGTTCACCATGCTTCATCGCGGCGTCGTGCTGCTGGTGAGCATCCTTTTGGTCTACGTCCTGGTCCAGGCGATGCGCCGTCCCGGCCTGTCGGGAGTCGCCATCGCGACGCTGGTCGTGCTGGCGCTGCAGATCGCAGTCGGAGCGGGCGCTGCGCTGACCGACGGCGCGCTGTTCAACGGCCTCCACGTCGCCATGGCGACGCTGGTGTGGACGGGCATCCTCTCGAGCGCGCTGCTGACCCTGCCGCGGGCCGACCGCGCGCCCGCCATATCGCTGTCGGCGGAGAAGACGAGCGCATGAGCGTCATCACCGCGCTCGCCCCGGGGCGAGGCATCTCCGCCACCGCGCGCGATTACGTCAGCCTGCTCAAGCTGCGCATAGTCGCGCTCCTCGACGCCACCGCGATCGGGGTCATGATCCCGGCGTCGCACGGCCACCCTCGCCTGGGCGCGGTGGCCGCGGTGCTGGTCGGCGGCACCCTCGCCGCCGGTGGCGCGCACGCGATCAACTGCTGGTTCGACCGCGACATCGACGCCGAAATGAGCCGCACCAGGAGCCGCCCGCTGCCGGACGGCCGCATCCCGGCGTGGCATGCGCTCACGCTGGGCGTCGCTCTCAACATCGGGGCCTTCGGCGTGCTGTGGGCATGGGCCAACCTGACGGCCGCGCTCCTCGCCCTGAGCGGGACGCTGATCTACGTCTTCGTCTACACGGTCTGGCTGAAGCGCGTGACGCCGCAGAACATCGTGATCGGCGGCGCCGCGGGCGCCGTGCCTCCGCTGGTCGGGTGGGCGGCCGCGACCGGTGGCCTCGATCTCACGGCCCTGGCGCTGTTCGGGGTCATCTTCCTGTGGACTCCGCCGCACTTCTGGGCGCTTGCCTCCGTGGTCAAGAAGGACTACGCCCGTGCGCACATCCCGATGCTTCCGGTGGTCGGGGGGGAAGTTTCAGCCAAGCGCCAGAGCGTGGTCTACGCCGTGCTGACGGCCGCCGCCAGCGCGGTCCCGTTCTTCACCGGCTCCGCCGGCGCGATCTATCTCGCCGGGGCGATGGTGCTGGGCCTGGGGTTCGTCGGGATCACCGTCAAGGACCTGACGAGCCGCGGTTGGACCCGCCGCGTCTTTGCCTACTCGATCACCTACCTCGCGTTGCTCTTCACCCTCTTCGCCGTTTCTGCGTTCCTGCCCTGAGCAGATGGAGATCATCCGTCTGCACCTGGCGCGAATCGGCGCCATGCGGAACATCCCGGTGCACGGCTTCGTGATCAAGCACCCCCGCGCCGGGGCGATCCTGGTCGACACCGGGGTGGGCTGGCCCACCGAGATGGTCAAGGAATGGAAGGTGGTGAACCGCCATGCCGCCGATGCGCTGGCCGAGCACGACCTCAGCCCGGCCGACGTGCGCATCGTCATCAACAGCCACCTGCACTTCGACCACTGCGGGCAGAACACGGTGTTCAAGCACGCGCCGTTCTACGTCCAGCGCCAAGAGCTGGACCGCGCGCGCCGGCAGGAGAAGACCACCGTCGAGTGGTTTGACTTCGCGGGGGCAAGGTTCGAGCTTCTCGACGGAGATGCAGAGATCGCCGAGGGGGTGCGGGTGGTGGCGACGCCCGGCCATACCGTCGGTCACCAGAGTGTGCTCATCGACACCCCGGACGGCTCGGCGGTGATGATCGGTGATGCCGCCTACACGTCGGACATCTACCGCGAGGCGGACCAGGCCGACCTCTCGGGCTGGCAGGGACAGCACTCGGACCGCCGGGCATGGACCCACTCGCTGAAGAAGCTTCACGGCATGCATCCGCACTCCGTGCATTTCTGCCACGACACCCACGTCGTCACGCCCGGATGAGCCAGGACGAACCTCCGGGCCCGCTGGCCGACGCCGGCTGGCTGGAAGAGCATTCCCACGACCACGACCTGCGCGTGATCGACTTCCGCTGGTACTTGCAAGGCCGCAACGGTCACGACGAGTACATGCGAGGCCACGTCCCGGGCGCGGTGTTCGTCGACCTGGAGGCCGTGACCGGGAAGCAGGGGGGAGGCCGCCATCCCCTGCCCACCGCCGCCCAGTTCCAAGAGGAAATGCGCCGTGCCGGCGTCGGCGAGCGGACCACGGTCGTGGTTTATGACGACGCAGGCGGATCGATCGCGGCGAGGTTGTGGTTCTTGCTGGAGTGGTTCGGGCACCGCTCGCAGCACGTGCTCGACGGCGGGCTGCAGGCGTGGGGCGGTCCGCTTTCGACCGACGTGCCGCGCGTTCCGACCGGCGACTTCCGCGCCGCCGAGCCGGATCGATCGCGGGTGGTCGACGTCGGGGCCGTCCGTGAGCTGAAGGGGGTCCCGCTGCTCGATGCGCGCGCCCCCGAGCGATATCGAGGAGAGAAGGAGCCCATCGACCCCAAGGCGGGGCATATCCCGGGCGCGCTGAGCGCGCCGTGGACCGAAAACCTCGGACCGGACGGCAGGTTCAAGGCGCCCGTCGATCTGAGGCGCAGGCTCGCCGATCTGGGGGCCGGAGCGGGAGCGGTGGCCTACTGCGGCTCTGGGGTCAACGCCTGCCACGAGCTGCTGGCGCTGAGGGTGGCCGGGCTGCCCGACGCCAGGCTGTACGCCGGCTCGTGGAGCGAGTGGTCCAGCCGCGATCTACCGGTCGCCACGGGCACCGACCCCGGCGATGGAACTACGATTCCGAAATGATCCTCACTGGCAAGAAGATCCTCATCGCCGGCATGAGCGATCGCCGGTCGATCGGGTACGCGATCGCGCAAGAGGCTCAGCGCGCCGGAGCCGAGCTGCTCCTGACGAGCTTCGGCCGGATGATGACCATCACGCAGATGACGGCCAAGAAGCTCAACCCGGCGCCGGAAATCCTCGAGATGGACGTCACCAAAACCTCGGACATAGCCGAAGCGGCGAAAGAGGTCGGCAAGCGTTGGGACCGCATCGACGGGCTCGTTCATTCGGTCGCATTCGCGCCCGCGGATGCGCTTGGCGGAAATTTTCTCAACACTCCCTGGGAAAGCGCGGCGACCGCATTTCAGGTGAGCGCTTTTTCTTTCAAAGAGCTGGCACGTGGATTTCTTCCGTTAATGAAAGAGCACGGTGGATCACTTGTCACAATCGATTTCGACAACTCAACGACCGCGTGGCCGAAATACGACTGGATGGGCGTGTCAAAAGCCGCGCTCGAATCAGTCACGCGTTACCTAGCGCGCGACCTGGGCCGCCACAAGATCCGCGTCAACGCGGTTTGCGCCGGCCCGCTCGCCACGCTTGCGGCAAGCGGGATTCCCGGGTTCAAAGACTTCGAAGAGGTTTGGGAAAAGCGCGCGCCGCTGGGCTGGAACATGCAGGACCGATCCCCAGTGGGACGCGCGGTGTGCGCGCTGCTGTCGGACTACCTGGACATGACCACGGGCGAGCTGGTTCACGTCGACGGCGGCTATCACGCCATGGGAACCGAGCTGCCTCCCGAGTAGATCGGTGCCTGACCCCACATCTTGTGCACAGGTGGGGACAAGCGCGCAACATCGTGTTAGGCTCTTCTGAAATCCTGGCGGCACCTCGTGGGGCCCCACTGCCGGGGCGCGTGGCGAGGCCGACCGCCGAACGGGAGGGAACTGAGTTTGCGGGAGTGCCTGGTGATCTACGTGGACGCCGCTCTCGATAAGAACGGCCGGGCCGGATGTGGCCTGGCCGTTTTTGTTAGGGGTCGCGCGGTCTATACGGAGTCGTTCGGCTTTTCGCATCTGGGTGGGTCGGCGCAGCTGGAGGCGCACGTTTGCGCGGGCGCTCTGGATCTGGCCGCCGCCCGCTGGCCTTATCACCGCGTCATCGTGCGCACGGACTGCGCGCCGGTGGTCCGCAGCCGCGTGCCTTCCAGCGACAGTTTTCGGATCGCGGTCTACGAAGTTCGTGAACGATGCCGGCGCGGTTGGCGCGTGGTTCGTTATGTGAGCCGTAAAGCCAATCCTGCGCACGAGCTGGCGCGAGAGGGCCTCAAGAGCATTTCCAAACAACCGGTGCTCGCCGCGGCGTAATCCGCCTCAAAAGAATTCCAGGGTAGGCCGATATACTGCCGGGGAAAACCCGGTTGATTTGGGCACGTCCCAGGAGTCGAAATGTCGCCAGACGAAACACCTCAGGGCCAGGAAGCGCCGCGACGGCGCGGCAGGCCACCTGGTTCGAAAACGACGACCACCGCGCGGACGCGGCGAAAGCGCGCGGAAGGCGGAGAGCTGGTGGGTCAGCTGAACAACATGGTCGCGGAGCTGATCAAGGAGAACCGAAAGCTGAGGCGGCAGGTAGTCAAGCTGACGGAGCGAGGCTCGGCGTCGGCCTCCACGACGGTCGAACGCGGGCTGCGCACGATCTCGCGGCGCGTACAGCGAGCGCTGGGCGGGACCACCAAGAAGCGGCGCTCGACCGCCGCGCCTGCCAACGGCCGGCGCAAGACCACCACGAGGAAGAAGCGAAAGGCTTCCTAGCGCCACGGCCGATCAGCCGCTGAAGCCGGGGCTCGCCTCCATGTGCTTGGCCGTGCGGTACGCGTCGACGATGCTGTAGAGCCACAGCGTGCCGCCGCCGAGCTCCATCGGCACGCCGAGAGCGAGCCCGATCACGCTCAGGTCGAGGTCGAGGCCGAAGAACTGGAGGCCGCCGACACCGAGCAGGTATGCGATCCCCTTCTTGTTGTGGCCGAGGTAGAAGTGACCGCATCCAGGGATGATCGCCAGGGCCGCAGCGATCGCAGGGCTCTTGCGCCCTGAAGCGACCGCCCCCCGGTAACCGCCAGAGGCCCGAGCGCCGCAGCTGGGGCAGGGCGCATACGGGTTGGCCAAAGAAGCGCCGCAGATTCCACAAAGAACTTCTGATGCCATCCCTTCTATCTTTGCCCCTTTTGGCCCTCCTGTAACCAGCCCCGGGACGCTTTAAGCTCAGACTCGTGGACCTCGGATTCACCCCAGAGGAGGAAACGTTCCGGCAGGAGGTCCGGGCCTGGCTGGACGGCAACCTGCCGGCCGAGTGGCGCCACGGAGGCGTCGGCGGGTACCGCGAGGACGACGAGACCGAGATCCAGCGCGATTGGCAGCGGCGCCTCTACGAAGGTGACTGGTTGAAGCTGGGTTGGCCCCAGGACGCGGGCGGGCGCGGTGCGACCCCCGTGATGCAGGCGATCTACCAGGAGGAGATGGCCAGGGCCGGTGCGCCGATCATCCTCGGACGGCTCGGCGTGAGCCTGCTGGCCCCCACGCTGCTCGTGCACGGCTCGGCTTGGCAGAAGCAGGCCTATGTCGAAAAGATCCTGAGCGGTGAGCTGATCTTCTGCCAGGGCTTCAGCGAGCCTGACGCGGGGAGCGACCTCGCCGGCCTGCGCACGCGAGCCGAGCGCAAGGACGGCAGGTGGCTGATCAGCGGCCAGAAGACCTGGTCGAGCGGTGCTCACTACGCCGATCGGAGCTTCCTGCTCGCGCGGACCGACGCGGCGGGCGGTCACCGGGGCATCGGCTTCTTCCTGGTCGACATGCGCCAGCCGGGGGTCGAGGTGCGCCGGATCCGCCAGATGACCGGCGGGGGCGAGTTCTGCGAGGTGTTCCTGTCCGGCGCCGAAGTCGAGGACCGCGACCTCGTCGGCGAGCCTGACGCGGGCTGGAAGATCGCGATGACGGTCTTCGGTTTCGAGCGCGGCGGCCTGGCGCAGGCGGCGCGTTTCGAGCGGGCCGTGGCCCAGCTGGCGCAGCTCGCCCGCGAGCGGGGCGCCGGTTCAGACCGCGGCACCCGCCAGAGGGTGGCGCAGGCCCAGATCGAGGCGCACGTCTTCCGGCTCATCGGTCTGCGCAACCTGAGCAGCGCTCAGCACGGCAAGGCGCCGGGACCCGAGGCAAGCCTGACCAAGCTCTACTGGAGCGAGATGGACAAGCGCCTCCAGGAGACCGCCCTGGAAGTCGAGGGGCTTTACGGGGCGCTGGCGCCCGACTCGCCTTTTGCGATCGAGGGCGGCCGCTGGCAGTTCGGCTGGATGTGGGCCCAGGCGGAGACGATCTATGCCGGCTCCTCGGAAATCCAGCGCAACATCATCGCCGAGCGTGTGCTCGGCCTGCCGCGCGGCCGATGAGCGCTTCCGCAGCCTCCGTCGTCGAGCGCCTGCGCGCCCGCATCGGGGTCGCCGGGCCGCCCACCCAGGCGGTGGTCGAAGCCGGGCACGTCAAGCGCTTTGCCGAGGCGATCGGGGATGCCAACCCGCGCTGGGCCGAAGAGGCGCCGCCCACGTTTCTGGTCGCGCTCGCGCCGGCATCCCTGCACCTGGCGGAGGCGGAGGAGTATGGCAAGGGGTGGCTCAACGGCGGCAACCGGTTCGACTACTTCGCGCCGGTGCGGATCGGCGACCGCATCACCGCCACCGGCCGCGTCGCCGAGGTCTACGAGAAGTCCGGCTCGAGCGGCAACCTGCTCTTCATCGTCTTCGAGACCGACTACGTCAACCAGGACAAAGTCCTGGTAGCCAGGCTGAGAGGGACGGCGATCCGCAGATGAAGCTCGAGGTGGGGCAGGAGCTGCCCGAGCTGATCAAGCACCCGACCACGCGCCAGCTGGTGCAGTACGCCGGCGCCCAGGGCGACTTCTACGAGATCCACTACGACTCTGCCTTGGCGCAGGGCGTCGGGCTCCCCGGGGTCATCCTGCACGGGCTGCTGAAGGCGGCGTTTCTCGGTCAGCTGGTGACCGACTGGCTCGGCGACCGCGGCGCCTTGAAGAGCTTGGAGGTGAGCTATCGCGGGATCGACCTTCCCGGCCGCCCCTACCGCTGCCGGGGCCGGGTGGTCCGGGTCGAGGGAGATCAGGTCGAGCTGGAGGTCTGGGGCGAGGACTCGGAGGGGCGGCGCACCACGGTCGGCAGCGCCACGGTCGAGCTGAAGGGCTGAGCGCGGAACCTGGCCAGGCCGCGCATGACCAGCAGCACCGAGGCGTCGATCACGCAGTAGCCGCCGGCGATGACCGAAGGCGGGTTGCCCGAAGGGATGTGGGTCCAGGGCGCGACCGGCAGCCACGCCCAGTTCCCAAACGAGGTGCCGAAGATCTCGAGCTCGGCGGTGGCGATGAAGATCGCCGAGAACAAAGCCCACCGCGGCGAGCGCAGGACGAAGTAGGCGAAGACGGGCAGGCAGAGCGCCCCTTGCAGGTCGACCCGTCCGGTGACGACCGGGAGCAGAGTGAGTCCCAGGACCGCCCACGTCGTGGCGCCGCCCAGGACCGCGCAGGCGACCCGCTTGCCGTACCGGAGCACGACCGGAGTCCTGGCGGCCATGAGGCCGAACAGGTAGACCATGCCGTGGCCGGGCGGCACGAACAGCGGCAGGTTGTGCAGCCGGTACCGGTAGACGCCCCAGATCAGCGAGCCGAAGATCTCGAACCCGGTGGCGACCACCACGCACGTCCACACCTGCCAGCGCTGCTCCTTGGGCGCTTTGAGCGCGCACAAGTAGAGCACCCCAAAGGTGAGCCCGCCCAGCAGCCACTGCTGCCAGAGCGCGGTGATCCTGCTGTCCGCGAACAGCAGGATCGGTGTGTAAGTGAGCAGGTAGGCGTGCAGCCAGTACGGCTGCACGCCCTGGATGAACTTCTTGACTACTTGATCGTGCCCCTCTCGTCGATGAGGCCGCCCTGCAGGCTCCAGCCGGTGCCGTTCCAGGTGATCACCTGCTCCTGGGTGATGGGGAAGTGGTCGTTGGAGGTCGTCTTGACCACGACCCCCGGAAGCAGGAAGGGATTGTTGGTCTCGTTGAGCTGGTTGCCGGCGATGTTCATGACGTTGGCGCGGGTCATGTCCGAGCCGGCCCGGGTCAGGACGTCGACCATGGTGTAGGCGACGGCCACCCCGTAGATGTTGAAGCCGTCGTTGACGTTGCAAGTGGTGCAGTTCGCGATCACCGTCTTGTAAAGCTGCATACCTGCGTCACTAGCCCACTGCGGGTCGGTCGGGTCCTTGATGTAGCCGACGCTGATCACGTTTTGCAGGGCAGCACCCGACGCCTTGGCGTAACCCATGTACACCTGCGGGTTGGAAACCGAGTTGAGGTAGATCTCGTTGGGCGTCCAGCCGATCTTGGTCACGATCGCAAGCGCCCCGATCGTGAACGCGGGCGTGGCGAACAGGAACAGCGTGTCGGCCCCGCTGGCCTTCAGCTTGCTCAACTGCGCGGCCAAAGTCGGCACCGCCGCGGTGACGTCGTAGCTCTCCTTGTCGACGATCATCGAGGTGTTGGACCCCAGGCCGTCCGTCAGCCCCTTCAGGTAGTCCTGCCCGTAATCGTCGTTCTGGTACAGCACACCGATCTTGGCGCTGGGGTGGTTGGTCATCACGTCCTTGGCGTAGATGCGCGCTTCGCCCTGGTAGGGAGGCTGCCAGCCGATGGTGTAGGGATTGGAGCTGAAGTCGGCCATGAAGGTGGTGGCGCCGGTGGCGACGAAGAGCTGGGGCACCTTCTTGGAGTTGAGGTAGGCACGCACCGAGGTCTGGGTCTGGGTGCCCAGGCCGCTGAACATCGCGAAGACCTGGTCCTGCTCGACCAGCTGCTTGGTCAGGGGCACCGTCTGGGCGGGGTTGTAGCCGTCGTCGAGGATCTTGAAGTCGATCTTGCGGCCGTTGACCCCGCCCTTGGTGTTGTTGATGTAGGTGAAGTAGGCGAGCTCGGAGTTGGCGATGGTGCCGTAGGCGGCCGCCGGGCCCGAGAGGGCGTTGGTGGTGCCGAGCAGGATCGAGTTGCTCGTCACGCCGACGTCGGTCTGCGCGGTGGTCCCGCTGGAGCCGCCACAAGCGGCAAGGGTCACGAGGAATACCGCGACCGCGGCCAGACGCGATGGGAACGGTGTCATTGAACTTCCTCCCGCTTCATTCGTTGGCGCCTTCTCGCAGTGCGATCCGCTCAGCTGCGCGGCCGTGCTGGGTGTATTTAAACAGTCTGGGGGCCGGGTGGCATTTGTCCAGTCTCGCGATCACCGGCACCGCGCAGGCGGCGGCGTAGCCCCGAATACCCCGCGTTGACCAGCCCGACGATGCCGTTGGGGGCAAAGATCATGATCAGGATCAGGATCGCCCCATAGGTCACAGCCGGCCCGGCCTTGACCACCGTGTTCGCGACCGGGGTCGGGATCCAGGTCTGGCTCGGCACCCACTGGTTCGACTCGATGGGCAGGAAGTAGACGAAGATCGCGCCCAGCAGCGGCCCCGGTATGGAGGCGAGCCCGCCGACCACGCCTCCGACCAGGAGCTGGATCGACAGCCCGACCGGGAACGTGTCAGGGCTGATGAAGCCGGTCGACAGGGCGAAGAGGGAACCGGCCACGCCAGCGTAGAAAGCCGAGACGCCAAACGCCAGCGTCTTGTAGCCCGCGACGTTCACACCGGACGCGGCCGCCGCCACCTCGCCGTCGCGGACCGCCCGCATGGCGCGCCCGGGCCGGTGCCGGACCAGGTTCCACGCGAACCAAAAGAGCAGCAGCGTGCAGGCGAGGATGACGTAGTAGATCCACTGGTCGCTGGTCATGGGCGTGCCGGTGATGGCGGCGAACCCGTCCTTCATGAATTGGGGAGGGTCGGGCTGGATGAGAAGGATTCCCTGCACCCCTCCGGTGAGGGTCGCCGGCCGCTTGATGAGACTCGGCGTCACGACCGCGAGCGCGAAGGTGGCCAGCGCGAGGTAGAGGGCCGAAAGGCGCAGGGCCGGGATGCCGAACAAAAAGCCGACCACGCCCGTCACCACGCCGGCGATCGGGATCGTCGCCAAAAAGTCGAGCTTGTACGCGTGGACCAGGATCGCCGAGGTGTAGGCGCCTAGCGCCATGAAAGCTCCGTGGCCGAGTGAGATCTGGCCGCTGTAACCGACCAGGATGTTGAGGCCCATGATCGCGATCGCAAGGACGAGCGCGCCTCCAAATTCGCTGGCCTGGAAGCTTGTGACCACGGTCGGCAGCCCGGCCAGGAACAAGACGGCCACCAGCACCAGCCAGTAGCGCGGCGGGGCGGAGCGCAGGCGCTGCACTAGACGCGCCTCACCGCGGGTCGTCCGAAGAGCCCGTTTGGCTTGATGACCAGGACGGCGACGATGATGGCCAGGGCGACGGCCAGCTGAAGGTCGCCTCCGACGAACGGAAGATAGGCGCCGGCCAGGTTGACCGTCACGCCGACGATGAGCCCCCCGACGACTGCGCCCAGAGGGCTCTCGATGCCGCCCAGGACTGCGGCTGCGAAGGCGTAGATGATCACCGTCTGCATCATGTCGGGCTGCAACAGCAGCGCCGGGGCGGCCATGATCCCCGACACCGCGCCGACCGCGGACGCCAGGCCCCAGCCCAAAGCGAGCATCCAGCTCACGCGCACGCCGAGCAGGCGGCTGGCCTCGGGGTGGTGCGCCGCCGCGCGCATCGTCAGCCCGACGGTGGTGCGCTGGAGCAGCAGGTAGATGAGGAGCAGGACCACCCCGCTGACGGCGATGACGCCGAGGTCCTGGTAGCTGGCATAGGCCCCGAAGATGTTCAGGGTGGTCAGCGAGAACGGGGATGGAAAGCTGCGCGGCACGTAGCCGAACAGGAATCCCGCCGCGCCGTTGAATAGCGTGGCGAGCCCGAGCGTGACGATGACCAGGGTCAGGACGGGAGCGCGCTCGACGGGTCTGATCACGATCCGCTGCACTGCGATTCCACCGGCGAAGGCGAGCACCAGCGTGAGGGGGAACGCGATCCAGTAGCTGGCGCCGCGCTCGATCAGGGCGAACGCGATAAAGGTCGCGAACATCGCCATCTCGCCCTGGGCGAAGTTGACCAGGCCCATCGCGTTGTAGATGAGCACCAGGGCGAGGGCCAGGCTGGCGAAGATGCCACCGCTCGCGAGCCCGCTGACCAGCTGTTGGAGGAACTCTTGCACCTTCGTCAGTACCCCAGGTAGGAGCGCCGCACCGACTCGTTGCCCTTCAGCTCCGCGCTGTCCCCGTGCACCGCCACGCGCCCGACCTCGAGCACGAAAGCCGCACTCGAAAGCTCCAGCGCAAGGCCGGCGTTCTGCTCGACTAAAAGGACTGCCACCCGGCGCGTCTGGTTGATGGTCCGGATGATCTCGAAGATCGAGCGCACGATCATCGGCGCGAGTCCTAAAGAGGGCTCGTCCAGGAGCATCAGGCGAGGCCGCATGAGCAGGGCTCGGGCGATGGCCAGCATCTGCTGCTCGCCTCCCGAGAGCGTGCTCGCAGACAGGCGGCGTCTCTCTTTCAGGACCGGGAAGTACTCGAAGACCAAGTCGTAGTCCTTGCGCACGTCGGGGTCGCGCCTCAGGTGCGACCCCAGCCTCAGGTTCTCGTCGACCGTGAGCTCGGTGAGGATGCCGCGGCCCTCGGGAACGTGCGCGATGCCGCAGCGAACCACGTCCTCGGTCGACAGCCGCCGCAGCGAGCGGCCGTCGAACCTGATGTCGCCGGTCCACCGCACGCCGGCCGTGATGGCTCTGAGCGTGGTCGTCTTGCCGGCTCCGTTGGCGCCCAGAAGCGAGACGATGCCTGCTTCGGGCACCTCCAGCGACACGCCGTGGAGCACCGACGTCGGCCCGTACCCGGCCCTCACCTCTTCGAGCTCGAGCAGGGCGGCCAACTCTACGCGGCGCCCAGGTAGGCTTCGATCACCGCCGGGTTGCGCTGCACCTCGCTCGGGCTCCCGTCCGCGATCTTCTTTCCGAAGTCGAGCACGATGACGCGGTCCGACATGCCCATGACGAAGGCCATGTGGTGCTCGACCAGGAGCATGGTCACGCCGAGCTCGTCGTGAATGCGGCGCAGCAGGCGCGCCATCGCATCGACCTCCTCGTGGCTGATGCCGCCCGCCGGCTCGTCCAGCAGGAGGAGCCGAGGCCTGGCCACCAGGGCCCGGGCGAGCTCGACTCTTTTCTGCGTGCCAAAGGGCAGCGCCGCGGCCGGCCGGTCGGCGACGGGCGCCAGGCCGACGAAGTCGATCATCTCCAGGGCGCGCTTTCGCGAGGCGTCCTCCGCGCGCAGCGCCTGGGGCAGCGGCACCGAGGCCTGGAGCCATCCGCTCCTGGTGCGCGTGTGGTCGCCGACCAGAACGTTGTCGAGCACGGTCATGGTCCGGAACAGGGCCACGTTCTGGAAGGTGCGCGCCAGGCCGAGGCCGATCATCTGGTGGGCCGGAACGTGGTGCACCGGCCGGCCGTCGACCAGGACGGAGCCGCCGTTGGGCCGGTAGACGCGGGTGATGACGTTGAAGAGGGTCGTCTTGCCCGCACCGTTGGGTCCGATCAGGGCGACGACCTGGCCCGAGTCGACGCTGAAGGAGACCGAGTCGAGCGCGACGACTCCACCGAATCGGACGCTTAGGTCGCGTACCTCGAGGAGCGACATGTCGGGCGACAGTCTATTAGCGATTGCGCCCGGCGGCTAATCCTCCGCTGGTTGGGGTAGGTCGGGGGGCTCGTCCGGGCTGCCCGGTACATCGCTCACCCCAGGCTCCGGCTCGACGGGCGGCGCCGGCGGGGGCGCCGCCGCCAGGGGATAGGCGGTGGGCAGCACGTCATCCCAGGCCGAAGGTGGAGGCGGCGCAGGCGCGGGAGCCGGAGGAGGGGTTCCGAACCCCGCCGTGTAGTCGGGCCTGGTGGCGCGGTGGACCACGGCCGCGGTCGGCAGCGCCGCCGGCGCCGGCGGTCGCCGGAACATGCTGAACACCCAGTACGCGAGGGAGACCAGGATCGCGAGCGCGCCGATGATGGGAATGAACACGAACGGCGGCCGCGTGATGAGATCCATGCCGCTCAAAGTGGCGGCATCAGGGGTGGGGCTGGGCAGGTCGGTCCGTGCGGCGCTGGCTGATGGCGAAGACGAGGGTGACGCATCCGGTGAGGGCGACGCATCCGGCGATGTCGATGGCGAGGGGGATGGGCTCGGCGTGGCGGCCGCCAGGGTGAAGTCGGCGCAGGGGAACGGCGCGACGCTGGCGCAGAGGTGGTGGAGTCCCGGCGCGTCGGTGGCGAACGGCTTGACGTGGGTCGTGAAGTTGCCGCTTGGGTCGGCGTTCGCCCCGCCGGCGACCTTGGTGCTGGGAGGGTCCCAGTAAAGGGTCATCTGCTCGTTGGCGAGGAACGATCCGCCGCTCACCGTGATGTCCGTGCTGATCGGGCCCGTCGCTACATCCAGGGTCAGGAAAGCGTTGGCGGGGATGGGTGAGGGGCTGGGCGACGACGCCGGCGACGGTGATGGGGATGCGCTCGGCGTGGGTGAAGCCGTAGGGGTTGGCGAAGTGCTTGACACGGCTACCACAAGAAACCAGAGCGGGAGAGTCGCCACGACCCGGGGGAACCTCATCCGAAGCTCGGTAGGTTAGCAGGCTTCAGATCGGGGGCCAGGGCACCGACCACCCCGAGGTCGGCTCCGGGAATCGCCAGCGAGGGTCGAGCACTGCCCGGAGGCGGCGCTTCAAGACCCTTACCTCCGCCGGGCTGATGAGTTCCTCCATCGTCTTCGAGAGCGGGCCTCTGTCGGTCTCGGCGAGGGCCCGCTCGATGTCGCCGCAGAGCTCCGGGGGCAGCGGCTCGCCGGCGAAGTCCCAGATCACGGTGCGCAGCTTGTGCTCGACATGAAACGTGAGCCCGTGGTCGATCACCCAGACCTCGTCGTTGGCGTCGAACAGGCAGTGGCCGGACTTGCGGTCCGCATTGTTGGCGATGATGTCGAACAAAGCGACGCGGAGCCAGGTGTCCCGGTGCACCGAATGGTCCCCCAGGAAATGGCGCCCGTCCGCCTCGATGAACTGCTGCACCGCGCCGGGGCCGTGGGGGCCGTGACGTCTGGCCACGGTGGGCGGGATTCGTGGCCACCCGAGCACCTTGCTCAGCTCGTAGGCCGCGACCTCGCGTTGGAACAGCGTGCCGGCCTGGAAGTCCCACAGCGGCGACTCGCCCCGTGCCGGCTTGTAGACCGCTCGCAAGCCCGCCGGAGGATGGGGGTCGAGGCGGGCGAGGAACGTGTAGTTGGATGCCCCATGGAGGAGCCCGAGGACTTTCATGTCTGGGAGCCCGGCGAGCAGTCGCTCGGTCTGGGCCGCGCTGCGCTCTGAAGCGCCGCCGGCAGGCTCAGAAGATCGGCCGCGCGCCATTCATGACCGGGCAGGGATGGCCGGCGGGATCCATGGGCAGGCCGCAGCGCGGGCACAGCGGCCGCCCCGAGGTCAGCACCTTCTCGGCCTGGCTCGAGAAGGCGACCACCTGCTGGTGGCTGAGCCAGAACCGCACCGAGGGCGAGTCGTCGTCGGCGCCCTCCTGGGGGGTTACCGCCGCCTCGCTGGCGACGAGCACGAACATCTGGCGGGCCTCGTGGTAGCCGAGGCCGATCTCGCCGACCTGCCACTCCGGCTCGCCCGGTTCCAGCCGGGCCGGATCAGGCACGCGCTCAGGCTTGTCGATGCCCTGCGTCTCCATCATCTGCTGCAGGCGGACCAAGAGCGCCTGGATCTGCGACTTCTCGCATGCCAGGGTCAGCGTCCGTCCGGAGCCGCTGGCCAGGAGGAAGAACTGGCGGTGCCCAGGCTCGCCCACCGCGGCGACCGCGATCCGCTCCACGGGGTCCAGCTCGAAGATCGGCATCGGATTAAGACTAGGGCTTGATTGTTTTGAGGCGCCACCGGAGGGGAAAGAGATCGTCATAGACATTCAATACGCGCCAAGAACGCGGAGGAAGAGCTGACATATGCCTAAAACCGTAGGAATCGACCTGGGTACGACCAACTCCGTCATCGCCGTCATGGAAGGCGGCGAACCCGTGGTCATCCCCAACTCTGAAGGGTCCCGGACCACGCCCTCGGTGGTCGCGTTCACCAAGTCCGGTGAGCGCCTGGTCGGCACGCTGGCGCGCCGTCAGGCCGCCGTCAACCCTGAGAACACCGTGTCCTCGATCAAGCGATTCATGGGCCGCAAGTTCTCCGAGGTCGATTCCGAGCGCAAGATCGTGCCCTACGACGTCAAGCCCGGCAAGGACGACCGCGCAGTGGTCAACATCCCCAACGCCAACAAGGAGTTCACGCCCGAGGAGATCTCGGCCATGATCCTCCAGAAGCTGAAGGCCGACGCAGAGGCTTACCTGGGCGAGAAGGTGACCGACGCGGTCATCACCGTGCCCGCCTACTTCAACGATTCGCAGCGCCAGGCGACCAAGAACGCCGGCCAGATCGCGGGCCTCAACGTGCTTCGCATCATCAACGAGCCGACGGCCGCATCGCTTGCTTACGGCCTCGACAAAAAGGCGAACGAAACGATCCTGGTGTTCGACCTCGGCGGAGGCACCTTCGACGTCTCCGTGCTCGACGTGGGCGACGGTGTGTTCGAGGTCAAGTCGACCAACGGTGACACCCACCTGGGCGGCGACGACTACGACCGCCGCATCGTGGACTGGCTCGCCGACGAGTTCAAGAAGTCCAACGGCATCGACCTCAAGACCGACCGGCAGGCCCTGCAGCGCCTCACGGAGGCGGCCGAGCGGGCCAAGATCGAGCTCTCGAGCCGGCTCGAGACCAGCGTCAACCTGCCGTTCATCACCGCCGACCAGACCGGCCCCAAGCACCTCGAGGTGACTCTCACCCGGGCCAAGTTCGAATCGCTCACCGGTGACCTCACCGACCGCTGCCGGCAGCCTTTCCTGTCGGCCTTGAAGGACGCGAGCCTGACCCCGCAGCAGATCAACGAGGTCGTGCTGGTCGGCGGCTCGACCCGCATGCCCGTGATCCAGCAGCTGGTCAAGGACCTGCTCGGCGGCAAGGAGGCCCACAAGGGCGTCAACCCGGACGAGGTGGTGGCCGTCGGAGCCGCGATCCAGGCCGGTGTGCTGAAGGGCGAGGTCAAAGACATCCTCCTGCTCGACGTGACGCCGCTTTCTCTGGGCGTCGAGACGCTGGGCGGGGTGATGACCAAGCTGATCGAGCGCAACACGACCATCCCGACATCCCGTTCGCAGGTCTTCTCCACCGCCGCCGACAGCCAGACCTCGGTCGAGGTCCACGTGCTGCAGGGCGAGCGCGAGATGGCCCGCGACAACCGGACTCTCGGTCGCTTCCACCTGGACGGGATCCCGCCCGCGCCGCGCGGCATGCCGCAGATCGAGGTCACCTTCGACCTCGACGCCAACGGCATCCTCAACGTCAAGGCGCAGGACAAGGGCACCGGCCGCGAGCAGTCGGTCACCATCACGGCGTCCTCGACGCTGGGCAAAGAAGAGGTCGAGCGCATGGTCAAAGAGGCCGAGGCGCACTCGTCCGAGGACCGCGCCAAGCGCGAAGAGGTGGAGCTCCGCAACCAGGCGGACCACATGATCCACCAGGCCGAGAAGGTCATGAAGGACAACGCGGACAAGATTCCCGCCGACGTCAAGGCCGAGGTGAGCGCCAAGCTCGAGTCGTTGAAGAGCGCCGCCAAGGGCTCGGACACGCAGGCCCTGCGCCGCGAGATGGACGAGTTCAACGAGTCGCTGCAGAAGATCGGCCAGCACATCTATCAGCAAGCCGGCACGCCGGCGGCCGGCGCCTCCCCCGACGGCGCTCCCGAGCAGGGAGAGCCCAAGAAGGAAGAGGACGTGGTCGACGCCGACTACCGGGAAGTGAACTGACCAAGAACGCTTAAAGGGCTCTGGCCGCCGCCAGAGCCCTTATTTTTTGCGTGCGGTGATGGTCTATCTGCGCGAACGCACCCGCCTTTGGGCGGTGGCCGGGATCTGGGGGGGCGCCCTCCTGGCGGCTTTCGACCTCTATGCAGCGGTGGTCACCTACATCCCCGGCTACCGGGTGCGCAACGACTTTCGCCTCGTCTACGGCGCCGCGTTGACGGCGCTGGACCGCGGGTTCGGCCACCTTTACGACCTGGCCGCCCAGAAGGCGGCCGTCGAAGGCCTCGGGCATGGTTTCTACTGGTCGCCGTTCCTGAACCCGCCCCCGCTGGTGTGGCTGGCGGCGCCTTTCACGCGGCTGCCCTTCGACGTGGCGATCGTGATCTGGTCCGGGCTGCTGGTGGCGGCGGCGCTTCTGACCTGGTACCTCGTGGCTCCGGGCGGCCGGCTCGTCCGCGCCGCTCATCTGGCGCTGTGGCTGGGCCTGTTCCCGGTGGCGTTCGGTCTCATGGTGGGGCAGCCCGTGGCCCTGGTGGCGGCGGCCGTGGCCGGCTGCTGGTGGCTGGCGGAGCGCGACCGCCCGGTGCTCGCGGGCCTGGTGCTCAGCGTGATCGCGATCAAGCCACAGGTCGCGCTCCTGACGCCTCTGTGCCTGCTCGTCTCAGGCCACGTGCGCATCTTTACCGTGTGGCTGGCCGCGGTGGGGGCGATGGTGCTGGTGGCGGCCGTTCTCCTGGGAGTCGACGGGATCCACCGCTACCAGGACGTGCTGGCCCTGGCCTCGCAGTGGGAGCCGACGCGACGCTACGCGGTCGCCGGGCCGCTCGGCCTCGGCCCGCAGGTCTACGCGGTCCAGGCGGTCGTGGTGGCCGCGGCGCTGGTCGCCGCGTGGAACCACCGGCACTCGGGCGTGGCGGTGCCGCTCGCAGCCGGGATCACCGCCTCGCTGCTGTTCACGCCGTACGTCGGTTTCCAGGACTTCGCCATGCTGATCGTGGCGGGGTGGCTGGTGCTTCGCGCCGAGCCGTCGCGCTGGCAGGTCGGCCTGTTCGTCGTCGGGTACGCGCTGCTCGAGCTTGCGCTGCTGGTCCTGGCGGTGCCGATCCTGGTCGCCGAGGCCGTCTTTCTGGTGTCTTTGCTCTGGCCGGCTCCGGCGCGCAAGCTCGGTTCGCCGGTCGGCGACGGCCTCGCGCGCGCGGTCTGATGAGTCGGCAGGCCGGTGGGAGCCGACGGTGGGATTCGAACCCACGACCTGCCACTTACGAGGCGGCTGCTCTGCCAGCTGAGCTACGTCGGCAAAACCGGGCAAATCGCGCCCGAAACAGCGCGACTTGGCGGGCCCCTAGGCTACCATCGAGGTAGATGAGAACACTGGACGTCGAACGCCTAGCGGCCGGTGATTACGCCCTCATCAAGCCGCTCCTGGTCGACCTTCACCTCGGCGAGCAGGTCCACTTTGAGGACCATCCTCAGCTCAGCCGCCAGGAGATCGAGAGGCACCTGAGCGAGGTCCCGGCCGCGTTCCGCGGCGAAAACGTGATCTACGCCGCCAGGGACGAGGGAGGCCAGGTCATCGGCTTCTGCTGGATCGTCCTGTACGACCCGGGGACGGGCCTGGAAGGCGAGGTCGCCGAGCTTTACGTGTCGGCCGAGCACCGCGGGCGTGGCATCGGCGAAATGCTCGTTCGTCAGGCCGTCAAGCTCTTCCAGGAGCGGCGCGTCACGCTCGCCTACGTCTGGACGCGGCCCGACAACGACTCGGCCGTGAAGCTCTACCGGTCCGCCGGTTTCGACGCCAACCGGCAGCTCGTGCTGACCTGGTACCCCATAGAGCCGTCCAACCACAGCCGCTAGCCGCGCGGTACCGGATGGTCTTGTCTACCTAGACTGAAGGGCGTGCGCCCCCTCCTGGTCATCGCCGCGGGCCTCGTCCTGACCGTCCTGGTCGCGACCGGGGTCACGCTGACGGTGCTGCATCTGCAGTCGAGAACGAACCCGCAGCAGGTCAACCTCGGCTCACACGTGACGATCACGGAGGATTCCGCCATCGTGCAGGCCGCCGCCAAGGCGAGGCCGGCGGTGGTGAGCGTCGTGACGCAGCAGCATCCCGTGTTACGAGGTTCCGGGTATCTCGCCACCAGCGATGGGTTCATCGTGACCAACATCGACGTGATCGCAGGAGCCAGCAGCATGACCGTGCTCGTCCCCGGCGACGCCACGCTGCACCAGGCTCGGCTGGTCGATTACGACTGCCAGACGGGCGTGGCCGTGATCAAGATCGACCAGGTGAGCGGCCTGCCGACGCTGGCGTTCGCCGACCCCACCTCGTTCGTGCAGGGCCAGGCCATCGTTGCGATCGGTGGGCCGTACGACGGTGGGGCGGTGACCCCGGCCTACATCAGCGCCATGCACCAGGTGGTCTTGGTCCCTGACCCGGTGACGGCCGGCCACACGCTGCAGCTCAGCGACGCGATCCAGACCAACGCCTTGATCGATTCCGGCACCTCTGGAGGCCCGCTGGTCAACGTGGGCGGCCAGGTGATCGGCATCGCGGTGCAGGCGCCGGCCCTGTCGGGCCGGGGCGGGTTCGGTCTCAATGTGGCCGACCTGACCGACGACGTGAACCAGATGATCCAGACCGGCAAGCTCACAGTGCCTTCCATCGGAGCCACGACCATCGAAATCCCAACCGAAAGTGCCGCCCTTGCGGGTCTGCCGGGCGGAACGCAGGTGGTGACCGTGGAGCCGGGTGGCCCGACCGCGGCCGCGGGCCTTCAGCCTGGTGACGTGATCACGCAAATCGACGACGTCAACCTCGACTCCGCGCATCCCCTCGACCTGCTGCTTCGCTCGCAATTCCACGCCAACCAGCGGGTCACGGTCACCTATTCGCGCGGGGGCGCCTCGACCCAGGCGCAGCTGACGCTGGTCGCCGCCCACCCCAGCTGCTCGTGACGGCGGCGATGCCGGCGGGCGTGAGGCAGGCGATTTCGCAGGCGCTCGACGACGCCGTGCGCTCGCTCGGGGTGGAGGGTGAGCTTCCCGACCTCGAGCTCGGGCGCGCCAAAGGCGCGGACCACGGCGACTACGCAAGCTCGGCCGGCCTGAAGCTCGCTCGCGTCCTGCGCCAGGCGCCTGCGGTCATCGCCGAGCGCGTCGCGGGTGCGGTCGCGGTGGCGGACGGCGCGGCCAGGGCCGAGGCCTCCGGAGGCTATGTCAACTTCCGCCTGACCGAGGTGTGGCTCCGGGGGCTGGTCGAGCGGATCGCCTCGTCGGGCGCCCCATACGGGTCGATGGACCTCGGCCACGCCGAAAAGCTCCAGGTCGAGTTCGCGAGCATCAACCCGACCGGACCGCTGCACATCGGCCACGGTCGCGGCACGATCCTCGGCGACTCGATCTGCCGCCTGCTCGAGTTCACAGGCCACGACGTGCAGCGTGAGTATTACGTCAACTCCGACAACACCCAGACCCGGCGTTTTGGGGCGTCGGTCTACGCCAGGGTGCACGGGAGGGACGTCCCCCAGGGCGGCTACGCCGGCGATTACGTCAAGGAGATCGCCGAGATGGCGCGCCACGACCTCCCCGGGATCGCCGACCTGCCGGAGGCGGAGGCGGAGCCGAAGCTCCGCATGTACGCGCTGGAGAAGATGGTCGACCAGATCCGCTCGACGGTGGCGCGCTTGAACATCCGGTACGACGAGTGGTTCTGGGAGAACCGGATCTGGGAGTCGGGCCTCGCGCAAAGAGCCATCGACCGGTTGCGCGAAGAGGGATACCTGAAGGAAAAAGACGGCGCGCTCTGGTTCGGACCGGCCCTGCAGGAGAGGGAGGAGGCGGGCGGAGAGCTGGCGGAGGAAGAGGACCGGGTGGTCATCCGCTCCAACGGCCAGCCCACGTACTTCGCCTCGGACCTGGGCTATCTGCTCAGCCGGTTCGAGGATCGCGGCTTTCATCGCGTGATCGAGGTGTGGGGGGCCGACCATCACGGGTACGTGCCGCGGATGAAGTCCGCGGCGGCGGCGCTGGGGATCGACCCCCAAAAGCTGGTGGTCATCCTGCACCAGATGGTCAACCTCAAAGAGGGCAAGATGTCCAAGCGCGCCGGACGCTTTGTCACGCTCGACGAGCTGGTCGACCGCGTCGGCTCGGACGCGGTGCGCTACTTCTACCTGCTGCGTTCCCCGGACACCACCATCGAGTTCGACCTCGAGCTGGCGGTCACGCAGGGCAACGAGAATCCCGTGTACTACGCGCAGTACGCGCATGCGCGCCTGTCCAACGTCGAGGTCACCGCCAGCGAGAAGCACGCGAGCCTGCCGGAAAGAGCGGATGTCTCGCTGCTGGTCGAGCCGTGGGAGCTCGACGTCGCGAGGCAGCTGGCTTACTGGCCCGAGGTGGTCGAGGATGCCGCCGCGCTGCTGGAGCCGCATCGCATCCCGTACTACGTGCAGGACCTGGCGAGCGCGGTCCACCGTTTCTACCACTCCGGCAACGCGCAGGCCGATCACCGTGTCGTGGTGGACGACCCCGCCTTGACGAGGGCCAGGCTGGAACTCTGTCGGGCTGCGCGTCACACTTTGAAGACTGCTCTCGACCTGATCGGCGTCACCGCTCCAGAGCGCATGTAGCAACACGTATAAGGAGAGACCAAGTGTCGCGCCCCCCGAGTTCTTCGCATCTTCGCGGCCTAGGCGGCCGGGCGCCTCTGGCGCCAAAGCCATCGTCGTCTCCTGTGCGTGCTCGATCACGCGTGTGCGGGATGCGCTCCCTCGCGTGCTCGTCGTCTCCTCGGCTCCGGCCGTCGAGGCCGCGAAATATGCTTCAGACCTTGGGGTCCCAACACTCGTGGACGTAACCTGGCTTGGACATGGCTGCTTTCGGCTGAGAGGCCGCGGAGCCGCCGTGGTGACAGACCCCTACCCGCCCTCGATCGGCCTGAAGCTGCAGCGCCTCGACGCCGACCTGGTCACCGTCAGCCACGAGCACGAGAACCACAACTACACGCAGGTGGTGCGCGAGGCTTACGAGATCCACGGCCCGGGCGAGTACGAGGTCGCCGGGATCAGCGTGATCGGGGTGCCCACCTTTCACGATGCCGAGAAAGGCCAGAAGCACGGCCGCAACACCGTTTACGTCATCGAGATCGACGACGTCCGCATCTGCCACCTCGGAGACCTCGGGCACAAGCTGGGTGACGCCGAGGCTGAAGCGGTGTCTTCGCCGGACGTGCTGCTCGTCCCGGTCGGTGGCCACACTTCGATCAACGCCGCCGAGGCTGCCGAGGTGGTCCGCCAGCTCGAGCCTCGATTCGTGGTGCCCATGCACTACGCGATCCCGGGGCTCAAGCTCCAGCTCGACACCATCGACCGTTTCCTGAAGGAGATGGGCGTCGCCGCTTCGGAAGCCCAGCCGAAGCTTTCCGTCCAGCGCTCCTCGGGCGAGTACGAGACGAAAGTGGTCGTGCTGGAGCCAAAAGTCGAGCCCAAGGTTTAACTGAGCCCGCCCAGCCGGTAAGATTCATAAAACCGCCCTGGAGGTCTGCATGTCCAAGTACGTTTTCGTGACCGGGGGTGTCGTTTCCTCGTTAGGTAAGGGCATCACTGCGGCGTCGATCGGGAATATCCTGAAGGCCCGCCACCTCACCGTCTCCCTCCAGAAGCTCGACCCCTACCTCAACGTCGACCCCGGCACGATGAGCCCGTACCAGCACGGCGAGGTGTTCGTCACCGACGACGGCGCCGAGACCGACTTAGACCTCGGGCATTACGAGCGCTTCGTCGACGAGAACCTGACGGTCGCCTCGAACGTGACGACCGGGAAGATCTACCAGGAGGTGATCGCTCGCGAGCGGCGGGGCGACTATCTCGGTGCCACGGTGCAGGTCATCCCGCACGTCACGAACGTGATCAAGGAGAAGATCCTGCGCGCGTCGCGCGACCCGCAGGCCGACGTGGTGGTGGTCGAGGTGGGGGGCACCGTGGGCGACATCGAAAGCCTTCCATTCCTCGAGGCGATCCGCCAGCTCAAGAACGACCTCGGACGCCAGAACGTGTTTTACGTGCACTGCTCGCTGGTCCCGGTGGTTCGCGGCCAGGAGATGAAGACCAAGCCGACGCAGCATTCGGTCCAGGCGCTGCGCGCCATCGGCATCCAGCCCGACGCCATCATCTGCCGTTCCGAGATCGCGATCGACGCTGACCTCAAGGAGAAGATCGCTCTGTTCACCGACGTGCCGCGGGAGGCGGTCGTCTCGGTCCCGGACGTCGACTCGATCTACGAGGTGCCCTTGATGCTCGAGGCTTCGGGGCTCGGCAAGGTCATGGCCAAGCACTTCGAGCTCGACGAGGCCACCCACGTGCCGGAGCTGCGCCCGTGGGTCCAGCTCGTGGAGCGCATCAAGCACCCGCGGCACACGGTGCCGATAGCGATCGTCGGCAAATACATCGCTCTGCCGGACGCGTACCTCAGCGTCATCGAGTCGCTGCGCCACGCCGGCGTGCACCACGATCTCGCCATCGACATCCGCTGGGTGTCCTCGGAAAAGCTCGACGCCGGCGACACGTCGCCGCTCATGGGAGTGGCCGGCATTGTCGTGCCCGGAGGATTCGGTTACCGGGGCATCGAAGGCAAGGTGATCGCATCTCGATACGCGCGGCACAACCGCATCCCGTATCTCGGCCTGTGTCTCGGGTTGCAGTGCGCCGTGATCGATTTCGCGCGCGAGATGCTGGATGCGCCGGACGCCAACTCCACGGAGTTCGCCGCCTTCACTTCGACGCCGGTGATCGACCTCATGCCCGAGCAGCGAAACGTCGACCAGATGGGCGGCTCGATGCGGCTCGGCCTGTACCCCTGCAAGCTCGTGCCAGGAACCCTTGCGCACAAGGCGTACGGGGAAGAGGTGGTCTACGAGCGTCACCGCCACCGCTTCGAGTTCAACAACGAGTATCGCGAGGTCATGCACGAGAAGGGCATGGTCTTCAGCGGCGTGTCGCCCAACGGCCGCCTGGTCGAGATCATCGAGCTCGCCGATCACCCCTGGTTCGTCGCCAGCCAGTTCCATCCCGAGTTTCGGTCCCGCCCCAACCGCGCGCACCCGCTGTTCCGCGATTTCGTGCGCGCCGCGTTCCTGCAGAGCGGGATCGACCAGATGGAGCTTCGCCCCGTGGAGCTGCTCGAAGAGACCGAGACCCCCTAGGGCTCAAAGATGGAGCAGCACCGGAGCGGGATTCCTTCTTTCGAGGCGCGCGGCGAGCTTTCGTTCGAGCTCGTGCACGCGACCGAGGCATCGGCCCTCGCGTGCGCGCGGTTGCTCGGCAAGGGCGACCCCGACCGTGTCAGCGAGCTCGCCGCCGACTCGATGCGCTGCGCGCTGGAACGCTCAGGGCTGACCGGCACGATCGTCTTGAGCCCCCGCCACCAGACGCACCTACCGCCCGGCACGGTCATCAGCGGTGGCGGGCGCCGAGTCGACCTGGGCTTCTACCCGGTCGAAGGGGCGAGCCAGGTCGCTCGCGGCCACATCAACTCGGTGTCGTTGCTGGTGGCGGTGGAACCGGGGGGTTTCGCCTCGCTCCCCGATGTCACCCAGGTCGAGAAGATCGTCGCGGGTCCGGCGGCGCGAGGGGCCATCGACCTCGACGACACGATCACCGACAACCTGCGGCGCATCGCCTTCGCGCATGACGTCAGGGTCCAGGACCTCACCGTCGCCATCCTCGAGCGGCCGAGGCACCAGGACCTCATCAACGAGGTGGCCGCCGCCGGCGCGCGGATCAGGACGTTGGAGGAAGGCGATTTCGCCAGCGCGGTCATGGCCGCGCTCGCGGGCACCGGGATCGATGCCGCCATCGGGACGGGCGACCTGCAGGTCGCGCTGATCGCCGCCTGCGCCGTCCGCTGCCTCGGTGGCGACTTCGTGGTGCGTCTTCTCGCCCGCAACGACCAGGAGCGTCAGCTGCTCGGGGCCGAGGCGTCGCGCGTTTACGGGATCGGCGACCTCGCTCCCGCGACCGAGATCGCGGTCGCGATCACCGGGGTCACGGGCGGCCCGCTTCTCCCCGGCGTGATGTTCGGCAGCGGATTTGCCGAGACGACCTCGCTGCTCATGTCGAGTCGGCACGCCACCGTGCGCCGCGTGATCACAAGGCACCACGTCGTCGGGGATCCGAGCTAGGGGGTTCGCGGCGGCCGCCGCCGCCGTGAGCTTGCTGGCCGCATGTGCGGGCTCGGGCGGCACCGCCGCCCTCCCCACGCCTTCACCGGCGCCGAGCTCGCCGGCATCGACCCCGAGCCCGCCGCCCTGCGTCCAGCCCGCGGCCCGGCCGGTGGCGCCTGGCGTGAGCTCGGGCGACCCGGTGCTCCTCCTGGCGTCAGGCCTGAACGGACCGGACGACCTCTTGTACGAGGAGGGCGGCACAGTGCTGGTCGGCGAGCACGGCGATGGGCACATCGCCAGGATCGCGGCGGACGGCTCCCTGACCCGCCTGCCGCAGGTCGTCCCCGAGGTGGAGGGGTTCGCCCAGGTCGGCGGCACCGTCTACGTGGCGGACCAGTTCCATGCGCGCGTGGTCTTCCTGACCCCCACCGGGGTTCAGACCCTGGTCCAGCTCCAGCCGGTCGCGAGCGGCGCGAACCTCGATGGCATCTCCGCAGACTTGAAAGGCTCGGCGCTGGTCGTGCCGGACAGCCCCCACGGGACGGTGCTGTTCGTCGACACGGCGGGCCGGATCACCGGCAGGATAAGCGGGTTCAGCCGGCCGGCCGGGTCAGCTCCGGACCCGGAGCTGGGCGGATACCTGATCGCAGACGAGAACGCGTCGGCGGTGTTCGAGCTCAAGGATGGCCGCATCAGCAGGCTGGCCGGCGGGCTTCCGGGGGTGGACGACGCCGTGCGAGATCCTCGTCAGCACCTCCTCGCCATCCTGCCGGGGCGCGGCCAGGTGTTCGACGTCACCGCGGGCGCAGCCGTGGCGAGCGGGCTGCGCAACCCCCAGGGCCTGGCGTTCGACGGCGCCCAGAACCTGCTCGTGACCGAGAGCGACAGCGGGCGGCTCGACCTCGTGGTGACGAGCTTCGCGCTCACCGTCCCCACCGGAGTGATCCAGCTCGTCCCCGGCCAGGGCGTGTGCTACGGGATCCTGAGGGCGCCCGGCAACACCGACAGCATCAGCCTGCACGAGTCGGTGGGAGCGCTGCCGGCCGCCGATCCCCTGACCGGTTCCCAGGGCGAGGTGGTCCCCTCCACGTGCAACCTTGCCGTCTGCACGGTGAGCCTGGCCCTCCAGGGGCCCACCGGCCTCGAATACGCCCAGTTCAGCTACCGGGATTAGGGCCGTCTGGTAGGGGGTATCAATCAATGGAGAGATGAGCGACCAGGACCCCTTGCTTCCGCCGCCTTCCGGCGACTTCATGCCCCCGCCACCCACCTACCAGGGGGGGGCGGACATCCCGCCGCAGTCTCCCTACCACTACGCCCAGGCCCCCTCCAACCGCCAGAACCGCGGTGTCATGGGCGGGATCTTCGCGGCGCTGGCCGCGGCCTTCGCCTACGGCAAGTACGCCATCCTGCTCGTGTTCAAGATCCCGGCGGCCGCCACCCTGCTTTCGTTGGTGGTCAGCTTCGGCGGTTACGCGTTGTTCTACGGCCCCTGGTTCGCCTTGGCCCTGGTCACCATGATCCTGGTCCACGAGATGGGCCACGTGCTCGAGATCCGCCGGCAGGGCATGCACGCCACCGCGCCGATCTTCATCCCGTTCATGGGCGCCGCCATCTTCCAGCGCTCGCACCCGACCGACGCCCTCAAGCAGGCCCAGATCGGCATCGCCGGCCCGATCGCCGGCACCATCGGCGCGACCGCCGCGCTCGCGATCTTCGGCTCGACCCACAACGAGATATTCCTGCTCGCGGCCTGGATCGGCTTCTACATCAACCTCTTCAACCTGATCCCCATCTGGCAGCTCGACGGCGCGTGGATCCTGGGTCCGGTGTCGCCCTGGTTCCAGGTCGTCGCGCTGGCCGTGGTCGGCCTGGGCGCGCTGTTCTTCCACTTCTTCCTGAGCCCGCTGTTGATCATCTTCGCCCTGCTCGGCATCCCCAGCCTGATGGCCCGCTTCCGCAACGCCAACAACCCGTACTACACGTCTGTCCCGATGAGCGGAAGGTGGACGATGGGAATCGCGTGGCTGGCGCTGGTGTTGTACCTCGGGGTGGCCAGCCTGCAGGCCAACAGCTTGCTCGCCACGTTCGCCCGGTAAACTAACCCGTCTGGAGACGAAAACTTGAAAGCACAGATCCATCCCACCTACTACGAAGACGCGCTTGTGACCTGCGCGTGCGGGAACACGTTCACGACCGGTTCCACTCGCAAGGAGCTCAAGACCGAGATCTGCTCCGTCTGCCACCCGTTCTTCACCGGCACGCAGCGGATCGTGGACACGGGCGGCCAGGTCGAGCGGTTCCGCAAGCGGGCTGCGAAGACCAGGAGCTAGATGCCGATTCCGGACCCGTCCGGGGCGGAATCGGTTGGTGTCGCTCCCCATCCCCGCCAGCGGGGAGGTGAGCAGTTCTTCTACGGCGGCCAGGCCGTCATCGAGGGCGTGATGATGCGTGGCAAGACCCACTACGCGGTGGCCGTGCGCCTGCCCAACACCAAGGAGATCCTGGTCGACCGGGGCGAGCTCAAGGCCTCGATCTACGTGAACCCGGTCTGGAAGCTGCCTTTCGTGCGCGGGCTGGCCCTGATCGCGGAGCAGATGCACCTGGGCATGAAATCCCTCATCTGGGCCGCCAACCAGAACGCGGGCGGCAACGACATCGAGATCGGCAAAAAAGAGATCACCGGCTCGGTCGCGGTCGCCGGGGTCTTCGCGCTGGCGGTCTTCATCGGGCTTCCGCTCCTGCTCGCCGGCGTGGCGGTCCGCCACAGCGGCGGCTTCCTTTTCGTCCTGGTCGAAGGCCTGATCCGGGTCGTCCTGGTCCTCGGCTACCTCGCGGCGATCGCCATGCTGCCCGACGTCCGCCGGGTGTTCCAGTACCACGGCGCGGAGCACAAGACGATCAACGCATTCGAGTCGGGTTGGTCGCTCGAGGTGCCTTCGGTGCGCCGCGCCAGCACGCTTCATCCGCGATGTGGCACCGGCTTCCTGCTCGTCGTCCTGGTGATCAGCGTGGTGGTGTTCAGCGTGGTCGCTCTCTTCCACCCCAACTGGTTCTGGCTGGTGGCGAGCCGCGTGCTCGCGATTCCGCTGATCGCCGGTGTGGGCTTCGAGCTCATCCGCTTCATGGCGCATCACCGCTACAACCCGGTCGTCAAGGTCGCGCTTCTGCCCGTGCTCGGGACCCAGAAGTTCACCACCCGCGAACCGTCCGACGACATGCTCGAGGTCGCGATCGCCGCCTTCAACAGCGCCCGCCAGGGTGAGGAGGAAAAGGCACAAGGGGGGCAGGTCCCCCTTGTGGGGAACCCCCCTGATGGCCGCGAGTCGTTGTCGGCTGCGCTGTGACGTTGCGGTGGTCCGGCGAAGCCGGCCCACCGAAAAGCGGCCGAAATGATTGACCGTTTAGATGGGATCGCGCGCCGTTACCGCGAGATCGAGGCCGAGATGGGCCGCCCCGAGGTCGCCTCCGATCACGAGCAGCTGACCAGGCTCGCGCGCGAGCAGCACGCCCTGCGCGAGACCGTCCGTACTTACGAGGGTTATCTCAAAGCGCGCCACGAGGTCGAATCGGCGCGCGAGCTGCTCAAGCACGAGAAGGACGCCGAGATGCAGGAGTACCTGCACGCCGAGGAGCACCGCGCCGCCGCCGAGGTGGAAGAGCTCGACGAGAAGCTCAAGGTGCTGCTGCTGCCCAAGGACCCCAACGACGAGCGCGACGTGGTGGTCGAGATCCAGGGCGCGGAGGGTGGGGAGGAGGCGGCGCTTTTCGCGGCCGACCTGTTCCGCATGTACACCAAGTGGGCCGAGCGCAAGGGCTGGAAGATCGAGGTGGTCGACTCCTCGCCCACGGAGAAGGGCGGTTTCGACAAGGTCGAGTTCGAGGTCCACGGACATGGGGCGTATTCGCAGTTGAAGTTCGAGGGCGGCGTCCACCGCGTGCAGCGGGTGCCCAAGACCGAGGCGCAGGGACGCATCCACACGTCGGCCGCAACGGTGGCCGTGATGCCCGAGGCCGACCCGGTCGAGGTCGAGCTCAGGCCCGAGGACATCGAGATCAAGACCTCGACCTCGCAGGGACCGGGCGGCCAGAGCGTGAACACGACCTACTCGGCGATCCGCATCACGCACAAGCCGACCGGGATGCAGGTCAGCATCCAGGACGAGAAGTCGCAGCTGCAGAACAAGGAAAAGGCGCTGCGCGTTCTTCGTGCCCGCCTGTACGAGATCAAGCTGGCCGAGCAGCAGGCCGCGATCGGCGCCCAGCGGCGCGGCATGGTCGGAAGCGGCAACCGGTCCGAGAAGATCCGCACTTACAACTTCAAGGAGAACCGGGTCACCGACCACCGGATCAAGCTGACGCTGCACAAGCTCGACCAGGTGATTGGCGGCGACCTCGACGAGCTCGTGGCAGCGCTCGTCAACGCCGAACGCGCGGCGCTGCTCGACGGTGGGAACGCGGCCTGAGCGAGTTGGTTCTCATCGAGGTCCTGAAGCTCGCCAGCGACCACCTCTCCAAGCACGGTTCCGACTCACCTCGCCTGGACTCGGAGGTCATGCTCGCCCACGCGCTCGGGTTGCGCCGCCTCGATCTCTATCTGAAGTTCGACCGGCCATTGTCTGAGACCGAGCTCAGCACGTACCGGGCGATGGTGGCCCGGCGCGCCAAGGGCGAGCCGGTGGCATACGTGGTTGGACACAAGGAGTTCATGAGCCTGGACTTCGAGGTCACGCCGGCGGTGCTCGTGCCCAACCCCGATACGGAGGTCCTGGTGCAGAGGGCGGTCGCGATTGCGCGGGAGGAAAGCCGGCCGCTGCGCGTGGCCGACGTCGGCACGGGCAGCGGGTGCATCGCCATAGCGGTGGCCCATTACGCGCCCAACACCGAGGTCTGGGCATCGGACATCAGCGAGGAATCCCTGGCCGTGGCCGCGCGCAACGTGGCCGCTCATGGACTGCGCGAGAGGATCCACCTCACGTGCGGAGACATGCTCGAGGCGCTCCCTGGCACCTTCGACCTGGTCTGCGCCAACCTTCCGTACCTGGCGCAGGCGGCACAGCTGCCGCGCGAGGTTGTGGCTCAGCCGGCCGCAGCCCTCTACGCGGACGGCAACGGCGCAGCCCTGGTCGCCAGGCTGCTGACAGAGGCGCCAGGCAGGCTGAACCCCGGCGGCCGGGTGCTGGCCGAGCTCGACCTGTCCATCCTGGACAGCGCAACAGGCGCAGCCGATCATGCCTTTGCCACGCATCGCATCCACCGGGACCTCGGTGGACATGAGCGCGTTCTCGAAGCATGGTCCTCGATCCCCACGAACTCGCAGACTCCGGCGTGAGCTCGCAGGGAGCCCGGCTCTTGAAACCGACACGCGCCGGCCTGACGCGCGCTGCGCAGCTGGTACGCGGCGGGGCCGTGGTCGCCTTTCCGACCGACACCGTCTATGGGCTTGGAGCTGCGGCTGACGACGAGGTGGCGCGCCAGCGGATCTATCACATCAAGGGAAGACCCGTCGGAATGCCGCTCATCCTCATGGTCGCCGCGGAATCACAGCTCGAAGGCTGGGTGCACGTCGACTCACAGGCGGAGGGATTGATGCGGCGCTGGTGGCCGGGGCCGCTGACCCTTGTCCTCCATGCGATCGGCGGAGGCACTCTGGGCGTGCGCATCCCCAAGCACAAGGTGGCGCTCGAGCTTCTGCGCTCGGCCGGGCCGCTGATGACCACGAGCGCGAACCTGCACGGCCTGGAGCCGGCGATGACCGCCGCCGAGGCCGCCGCGCTCGAGGGGGTCGTTGCCGTGCTCGATGGTGGGACTGCGCCGGGAGGCATGGCCTCAACGGTGGTCGACCTCACGGGTCCCGAGCCCCACGTCCTGCGCGAGGGGGCCATCTCGACGCCCGAAGTGCTCGGACCTCCGGCGCCCCGCTCCGGCTGACGTACCTCCCCACCGGCGCTGCGCCCCACCTCCCCACTCGCGGGGAGGCGCGGGATAGCATCTCTTTGTGACTGCAGAGATCACCACCATGTCGTTCCGTGCTCTCGACCGGGTCGATCCCGAGATCGCCGACCTCATCCGCAAAGAGTTCAAGCGCCAGTCCGAGACGCTCGAGCTGATCGCTTCGGAGAACCTCACCAGCCCGGCCATCCTCGAAGCGCTCGGCACGCTGCTCACCAACAAGTACGCGGAGGGTTATCCCGGCCGGCGCTATTACGGCGGCACCGGGGAGGTGATCGACAAGATCGAGACCCTCGCCATCGAACGTGCGAAGCAGCTCTTCGGGGCCGAGTACGTCAACGTCCAGCCCCACGCGGGCTCGCAGGCCAACGCGGCGGTTTACATGGCGGTGTGCCAGCCGGGCGACCGCGTGATGGGCATGGACCTGTCGGCCGGAGGGCATCTCACGCACGGCAGCCCGGCCAACTTCAGCGGGAAGCTGTACGAGATCCACTCCTACGGGGTCGACCGCGAGACCGAGATGATCGACTACGACGCCATGCAGAAGCTCGCCGAGCAGGTGCGTCCCAAGATGATCATCGGCGGGTTCTCGGCCTACTCGCGCATCGTGGACTGGGCGCGCATGAAGCAGGTCGCCGACTCGGTCGGCGCGACGTTCTTCGTCGACATGGCGCATGTCGCGGGCCTGGTGGCCGGCGGCGTGTACCCCTCTCCGATCCCATATGCCGACATCACCACCACCACCACGCAGAAGACGCTGCGCGGGGCGTGGGGCGCGATCATCCTGTGCCGCAACGACTGGCAGAAGGCGATCGACTCGGCGGTGTTCCCAGGCACGCAGGGCGGCCCGCTGATGCATGCCATCGCCGCCAAGGCCGTGTGCTTCCGCGAAGCGCTGAAGCCGGACTTCAAGGTTTACGCGAAGCAGATCGTGGTCAACGCCAAGGCCCTCTCCAACCGCTTGATGGAGCGCGGCCTGCGCCTGGTCAGTGGCGGCACCGACAACCACCTGATGCTGATCGACCTGCGCCCCCAGAAAAGGACCGGCAAGCAGGTGCAGGACGTCGCGGACACGGTGGGCATCACGCTCAACCGGAACTCGATCCCTTACGAC
>Ga0307372_10000380_pt1 | contig 78734 bp, 74 predicted proteins | sample OX1MG_FD_202533 | JGI IMG/M metagenome (GOLD analysis project Ga0307372, IMG submission 202533) | Soil microbial communities from Risofladan, Vaasa, Finland - OX-1 | ecosystem: Environmental > Terrestrial > Soil > Coastal area > Acid sulfate soil | place: Finland: Risofladan, Vaasa | collected... | reverse complement strand
ACATATCGTGCATATGAATGTCAATCGATGAATACAACGAGGGGTCACTTCAGATGCAAACCATACTCGCCTGACAACAGGCTGGTGCTAAACGGGCCGATTATAAGTTTCAATTTTTACCTGAGAGACAAAAAAACCGCCCACACTGAAATACAGGCGGCTTTTTGTTCTCGATGATTACTCACCCAAACTGAAAACGACAGTGATGACTGGGTGAATCGTTTCACCAACAAACTGGGGGGGTGGCGGAGGATAGTGGGCATGGTTCACCGCATCCATGGCGGCCACATCAAGCGCGCGACTGCCACTGGAACGATCGATGTGTACATCGCTGACCTTACCATCAAGGTAATTGAAACTCACCGTTGTAGTACCAGTCGCCCCAGCCAAGATCGCCTGTCGTGGATAGACTTTGGCCGCATCAATGGCAGCCTTGAGCTGCGAGTAAAAATCAGCCCTGATAGCATTCATATCCACTTTCGGCTGTGGCGTCGGTATCGGCGGCGGTTGCGGCGGCATCGGTGGCACCGCATTTGGAATGGGGATCGGCGACGGTATCGCCGGCACCTCGGAAAGTGGCTGCGGCGTCGGCATTTTCGGGATCGGCGTCTTCGGCGGCGGCGGCGGCGGCGGTGGTGGATTTGGGGGTATGGTTATCACAGCCACTTTCTGGACAGGCGGGGGCGGCTCCGGATGTGTCACGTGCCAGATGATAATGCCCGCGAGTATAAGACCAATAAGTGCCTCAGCGACTACCGCCAAGATGAATGAGACACCAGATCGGGCCGTGAACAGACCCTCGCTAAAAACATGCTTATTGTCCACAGTCGGGCCCTATGGATTAATCGTTGGTATTTTTGGCGGCGATACCGATTTGGGTCACCCCCGCTTCACGGCATGCATCCATAGCAATCACTAGACTCTGTAGCGATACGTCCTTGGCACCCGCAATTGTAACGTTTGCATGCGCTGGATCTTGTCCAAGCAGGTAGGAAGTAAGCTGATCAGGTGTCATCAGTTGGCCCTCAACCACGATTTGGCCATTTGCCGGAAGGCTGATTATGATTTTTGGCCGTTCGATGGTTACCGCCGTGCTGCTTTGTGGCAGGTGAGAAGCTATCCCGGTAGCGGGGATCATGCGCAGCGTAATCATGATGAAGAACACCAGCAGGAAGAGCATGATGTCGATCATGTTAATGATCTCGATTCTGCCCTTCTTCTTTTCTATATAGCTCATTTCAACTACCTACCTTGGCCAAACGCGATGGCCAGTTGAGTATTAACTATGTCCCCGGTAGACCAGAAAAGCTTCAGGTGAGACGGTTTACTAGCATCACCTTGATGGCTTCCATCTGATGCATGACCAGACGCACACGGTTGTTAAGGCCGTTGAAGAATACGAGGCCGATGATGGCGACGGCCAGACCCGCAGCGGTAGCAATAAGCGCCACAGCCACGCCCCCGGTCACTTTGGTAGGCGCAGTATCTGCCGCTCCTAGCACCTGGAACGCCTCGAAGATACCCACGATGGTGCCCAAGAGGCCCAGCAGCGGATCGAGTGTAACCACGGTATCTAGTACCCACATGCCGCGATCAATACGCGGAGCCTGCAGGAGGATAGTTTCCTCGATGAGCTCGGAAAGACGCACCGGATCCTTAACGTTTGGGTATTTAAGGGCTACTTCTAGCACCGCACCCTGCGGATACTTGGCGGTACGCACGGCCAAATCCATGAGTGCGTCACGGTCAACCTCCTCCGATTGCAATATCACGCGTGCAATCAGTTCACCCTGCCTTGCGACCTTGGCAAGGTACCAAGTCCGGTCAATAATGATGATAAGTGCGACCAGCAAGGTAAAGATAATGATCCAGATGACGCCACCTGAAACATTAGCGATATGAAGAAGCTCTTGAATATTCACTTATAACTCTCCTGCAATACCGGATTTTGGTATTCGGTGTTTATAAACGCGCATGAGCGCCCCGTGACAGCCTGGACCACGCAGCAGCACCCTTCGCACCGTTCAGTTCGTTTTGCGGGCCCCGCTTTTTACTCGAATTCACCGCGCCAAGTCAATAAGAATATACAGGATTCTGAGGGATAATTTTATCCCCCCCCAATCAACCAGTACAATCTTTAATCCCCATAAGCCAAGCGCACTAGTTTTAGCATACGCTTAGAAAGAGGGAGAAAACAGCTAACAAGCCATCAAAATATTCAAAATAATGGTTATAAAAATCGGGATAATTTTGGAAATAGGGCTATCCGCCGGATGTTTTATGCAGACAATATCCTGAACCTGCCTCTTTTTAAGCCGTCCCGCAGGATTGTCATTACAGGCGATGATAACGCCCCTCCTTTATTTCAGCTCGAAAAAGACCAGTTCCTACCTTAAAACGACAAATGTCGCCCGGGGCTAAAAAATACACCGCCCCGGTTCACCACCTGCGCATAGTCTGGCACCAGTGCCGGCCAGCAACAGGCGCCTAATTGCTTAATTCGATATCTCCAGAAATGCCGCAGAATGCAATGGACCAAGTATCCCGGCTGCAGGTCATGATACATCACTGCTAATTGTCGAAGTATTGCTGGGATGGCACCATTAATTAAAATTCAATAAACCACATTAGTAGCAGAGTAATAGCTTTCAATCCAATAAAAGGCATCAGATCGTATATGGCAGCAAGCCTTTTATATCCGCACTTGATCACCTGCACTCGCACTCCGGCCCAACTTCCAATAGTATAATCCACTCGAAAATACCTTCCGTTTCTACCCCAATAGACACGGCTCCCATCAATAGGAAATTTCCCAGAATGCGTCAGAAGCTTGTTTATTTGCTGCTCATCGTCGGCATGCTGGCGACCACTACTGCCTTTTCAGCCAGCACTTTACCTGCCGCCAGCAGCAGCAGTGTTGCACCATTGCCGGCCTTGAGCCCGCAACCACGTGAAATACTTGTGGACCAGGCCATCGCCGGTATCCTCACTCGCTATCATTACGGTAATCAGCCGCCGGATAATGTCCTGTCGGAACAGATATTCAAGCACTACCTGGAAAACTTGGATCCGAATCGCAGCTACTTTCTGCAATCAGATATCGAAGGATTCGCATCTTACCGGGATAACCTGGATGATGCCATTAGGAATGGCAATCTCAAGCCGGCCTTTGCCATTTATAACCTCTACCAACAACGCGTCCAGCAGCGCATCCAGTATGCGCTCGGGTTACTGGACCATGAGCCCGATTTCAAGATCAAGGAAAACTATATCTACGATCGTGGCAAGGCGCCATGGGCAACCAGCACAGCGGAATTGGATAATATCTGGCGCAAGCGCGTCAAGAATGACATCATTGGTTTGTTGTTGGCAGGTAAAACATGGCAACAGGCGGCTGAGGTCCTGCACAAGCGTTATCAGAATTTTGATTACCGTGCCCGACAGATAGCGCCCAAGGATGTATTCGACTTATTCATGAATTCGTATACCCTTTCCCTGGATCCACATAGCAATTACTTTTCACCGAGTGAGTCACAACAATTCCAGATCCAGATGAGTTTGAAGTTTCAGGGCATCGGTGCATCCCTTATCTCTGAAGGCGAATACACCAAAGTAGTCCAAGTGATCCCGGGTGGTCCCGCAGCCAAGAGCAAGGCTTTGCATCCTGATGACCGCATCACAGGGGTAGCCCAGGGGGATAAGGGTGATGTGGTTGATGTTGTTGGCTGGCGTCTTGATGACGTAGTGCAGCTGATTCGTGGGCCCAAGGATTCGGTGGTAAGACTTCAGATATTGCCCGCCGGCGCTGCCCCTGGTTCGCCTGAGAAAACCATCCGCTTAGTACGTGACACCGTGAAGCTGGAGGCACAGGCGGCACATAAAAGCATTATCGAGGTAACAAGCGGTGGTCGCAAATTAAAAATTGGTATCATCAATATCCCTGCTTTCTATAGCGATTTTGAAGGACGCTTGGAAGGCGAAAAGAACTACACCAGCACCACACGCGATGTACGCAAACTTCTCCAGGAACTCGAGGCCGAGCACGTGGATGGTGTGGTGATCGATTTGCGCAATAACGGTGGCGGTGCACTGGATGAAGCCACTAAGCTCACTGGCCTATTCATACCTCATGGCCCGGTGGTTCAGATTCGTGACACTAGCGGCAACGTGGAAGTCGATGACGATGATGACAGCAGCATCGTCTATACCGGTCCGCTGACGGTACTGGTTAACCGTTTCACTGCCTCGGCTTCAGAAATCTTCGCCGCAGCGATCCAGGATTATCATCGCGGCGTTATCGTGGGGTCCATCACCTATGGCAAGGGTACAGTCCAGCGGCTCATCGACCTGAACCGATTCGTGCCCGGGAACCAGGATGTCGGTCAACTCAAACTCACGGTCGACAAATTCTATCGGGTAAATGGTGCTAGCACCCAGCGCAAAGGCGTAACGCCAGATATTGTTCTACCCACACCTATTAACCCCACGGAGTTTGGCGAGGAGACCCAGGATGATGCCCTGCCCTGGGATCAGATCGCATCCGCAGACTACACCCCCTTGCACCTGGGTCTTGCCACGGCGCTGCCCAAGCTGCTCAAGCTCCATGATGAACGCATTGCCCACAATCCAGACTGGGCACTGTTCCTTAAGGGTATCCAACAACTGGAAGCCGAGCGCAGTAACAAATCCGTGTCGCTGCTGCTGAGCGAGCGTGAAAAATTACAAACCGTACGTGATCATGAAAAACTGGTGCTTGCCAATTCCTGGCGCAAGCTCAAGGGCCTGCCTCCAGCAAAAAATCTGGATGAAGCCTATAAACTGACGGGAAACGATAAAGCATCCACAGACGATGAAAATTCCGGGGACGACAATGACAATGGTATCAGTGGCCTGGTACCCGACGTTTTACTGCAGGAAACTGCCCATATTACTGCGGACATGGCAATTTTGAATGTAGGCAGTATGCCGAGTACGCTGGCGACAGCTGTTAGTAAATAGGTTTTAATCTGGTAGGACTGCCGAATTAGGTTTTGCCTCTTGCGCAGGCGGCATGAGCAGAATGCTTTGGATATCCCAATAATTTAGCCGCAGGATATTGACACCCAGCGGCTGGGCTTCGGCATCGATGGTAGGTGCTGTTTGGGACGGTATCGATATGTAATCCAGACATGATACTTCCGGAACCGAATCGCTGTCACTGGCATAGGTTGCCTTGCGTCGCAGGTGCTCAACGCGGAAACGGAGTTTCTCTGGTCGCGATTTATCACCGCGTAGTTTTACGACTACTTCGTAAACATGGTTACCGATTGTAAGACAATCATTCAGTAAACCGTAATTTACATCAGAAACCGGTTTGATGCCCGCGCTACGGGCCATCTCGGCAACGTGGTATTCCCTGAAATGCAGGTACAAATATTGTGCAAGCCCCAGCAACCAAAGATTTACGATGCGTTTGGATGCAACGTTTATTCCAGGCCAGATCTGCTGTTTTTCGCGACGCAGCTGTTCCATAGCCGCAAGCAATTCCAATTTGCGGCTTTCGATAGGTTTGAAGAGTTTGGTTAATTTTTCAATCTGAGACTGGATTTCTGCACGCTTGTTCTTATGCCAGAATTTTTTAAGATTCGGCAATTGCTTTTGTAATTCGCCCAAGTTGTTTCGTAAATTGCGGCGTTCACGCTCCAACTTATCGAATTGTTGTGCCAGCTCATCCAGACGGCGGCTTCGATCCTTTTCTGTCTGCTCTTCGAATCCGCCACGCTCGGCTTTCTCAAAACGTCCAGCGAGTTCACCCGCTAGAGTTATCAATTGCTGTCGACAGGTATTCCAAATTGCGCGCAGTCGATAATAGATTATCGCGCTTTGACCACGCTCCGCGTCCGCCAGCATCTGCTCAAGATTTGTAAGCTGGCGCTGCAGTTCTTCATTACGGGTGCGTAACTCGGCATTATCCGCTTTAAGCAGATCGCGTTCGGCGTTGACCACATCCAGTTCGCGTTTGATTAAATTGCGGTTTTCGAATAATTCTACGAGTTTGGAATTCTGATCCGCTGTCTGGATGGGCACCGCCGCATCCAGCGGATCATCTTTTCTGGTAACTATTTTTTTATATAGCGCTGACATGTAAAAAAGTTGCCTCAAGTGATTCATTGCAGCCAGTTGCGGCATTTAAAACGGGCCGAAGTTAAAACCGAGCGAACGCATGGATGCTGCATGCGTCACTGAGCTCTTAATTTAACATAAATATTATATCAAGATAATTATTATGGATTATATGCAACTATAACCCATATATTCAGAGACTTACGCGTGAGTGCGCCTATTGGTGCGTGCTGCAAATAGCAAATATTTTAATCGCTGAATAGGCGTACCGGGTGGCATCACACATTTTCTTGGTACGTAAGTGGTGCCTTCTTGCAGCTTGATCATCGACTGTAGAATCAGGTCCAACAATCAAACCACTGCGATATGCATAAATCGTTGAATCCTGAGGACAGATACTGAGGCAGATGGCGTGGACGGGCATAACCAACGATCATGCGTTTCCATCCAAACACCGAATTGAATCGAGTGATCCTCAGCGTGCGTGTGATGCGTTACCGATAAGTAACAAGTCATGTCCTTGAATGCATACAGATGCATTTGCGCAATATTTGTTCAGTCTCGGTATGCTGGCATGCAACAGGGACAAGACAATCAAGCTTCTATAAACACCCCACTACGCAATGTTGATGGATGCGCGACGCCCCCATCCTGGTCTTTTATAACAGCAAAAGACCAGTATAGACATTCGCTATCGCCGCGCACTCTAATTCCCGATTTCAACTCTGCATGCGATTTTTTCGCTGGTTCTGTTCGAGATCGAATTTATGAATCCTATTGGTCGGACTTCGTACGTAACCGCCACGAAGGTGGAACACTCGGAGTCCAGGAATCGAACCCGTGTGAGTCCCAGATAATACCGGAGATACTTTCACCTTCTGAGACCAGAAGTATGCTGTTGGTGGCACTCAATGCGGCGGTAGCAACCTTGAATGGGCTGAACAACAATGTAAAATCCCCCCGCTTGTTGGTGGTTGCTGTGCATGCAAGATGATAGGGTGGATACCTAACTTTGAAGACCACATCCAACTTGCAGGCACTGCCATCTATATCAATTGCAGCGCTCTTTACCAGGTAACCAAGATTCTGAGCTACAAGTTTTTTATGTCCTGGGAATAAGGTGATATTCCATTGTGTTGGAAACACCTGACCAGGCGTGGCCGCCGCCGTCGCTACTGCAGTTGCTGATGCTGGCGCACTGGTAGCTGCGTTACTTTTAGTTATGGATGACTTGCGTGAAGCGGCGATCATATCCTTTGATTTTGATTCAGCCCCAGTTTTCGCTTTTATGGCCGCAGCAGCCGTTGTCGCCGCTGGCGTAGCGCTCTCGGGTAAAGGCACCATGATCGAAACTGCGTTCGATACCTTGAAACTATCGCCCACCTTTACTAGATCCACTTGTTGCCCATCAATCGTGAAATTCTTGTGCGTAGGCTGATCCTGATTCACCGCGCAGGACGGTGTCCATGGGTCGTTATTGCTCCAAGTCAATACCGTCACATTACATCTCGCCCCCTCCACATCGATTGCGGCCATCATGATGAGCTGCTGTTTTGACGGAGGTGGCAACTGCGCCATGAGTGTATAAGCATTATTTGAGCCTGATGAACACCCAATAAGCACCAAAAGCACAGCTGCTGTGCCACACAGCGCGATCCAGCGAGTAATGGAATTCAACATGATAATTGCCTCCAGATTCTACAATTTCAGATTTAGCCTGCGTTCTATTGCAAGGTCTATCCCGCAGTATTTGCTATTTATTACATAAAGACTACTGCAATCAAGTGTGTTAATTTGAACTTTTACGATTGACGAGTCAATATGCCGGAGGCATCGGGATATCGGCTCATAATCGGCTAATCAAAAGCCTGACGCACGGGGTTGAAGTGCTATCTTGCCCGTTTAGCAATTTGAGTTAGCTTCTTCTCGCGCCGCATGGACACAATCCATCATTCGATCGCAGAGGGGCATTGGCAATCGACCAAGCAAACACATGCCTATGATCCAAGCAATGTTCCAGCCATTTACTAAGCAATATGTTGAGTAACCAGCGTTTTTCAAGTTCAGCTGCAGGTGAAACCCACAGGCCTCTGAACATGGCATGTCGCGGTTGCTCACAGCAACTGACGGCTTCGGCCAGACGCGCATCGTGATAGATGCGCACCAGAAGATCGGGATCCGAGGTGGTAACACCGTGGCTATTCAGCCAATAGGTCATACGCAGACTTGTTGTATAGCGACTCTGCCTGTCCACTGTAAGGTGGATACCCAAGTCTTTTGCACTTACGGATACCGCCGAGGATGGCAAACGCTGCAAGTCACCCAGCAACTGCCGCAAGCGCGCATGATTCCCCTCATAAAGAGTCATCAAGCCCGCAAAACTACGGGGCTTTACCAAACGCACATGATGCTCTAGTGTTTGTACGAACATGATGAAACTATATCACAGCCGTTCGGATTACTTATGCCTGATGAAAACCTGTGTTTAAAGTAATCACTGTTCCCACGCAGCCGTTCAACGATCAAAAACCTGGTACGGCAGGTTTACGCAAACCTGTCCGCATATTCCAACAACTACATTATCTTCAAAACTTCATCCAATCTTCCTTTGACGCTATCCCATCGCTGAAAGACGGCACGCTTGTCATTGGTGGCGATGGCCGCTATTACAACCGTGAATCCATAGCGATACTACTAAACATGGCGGCCGCAAATGGCGTCAAAAAATCCATAGTCGGATGCAAAGGCTTGTTATCCACACCTGCGGCATCGCTGCTTATACCGCATGTGGGCGCAGCTGGTGGTTTCATTCTAACCGCCAGCCATAACCCGGGTGGGGCAAAAGGTGATTTCGGCATCAAATTGAATGTAGCAAACGGTGGTCAAGCATCCGAGACTTCCACCAACACAATCTATCAACACAGCCTGGCCATCGCGCGTTACTTGAAACTTGATACAAAAACAAATATTGATCTCGACAGGATTGGGCAACAAATGCTTGGCAATATGCAAATTGAAATCGTAGACCCTGTATCACACTATACCGAGGTCATGGAACGACTGTTCGATTTCGAGCGTATCCGTAAATTGCTGAAAAGTGGTTTATTTCATATGCGCTTTGACGCGCTGCATGCCGTTACTGGCCCCTATGCTCTTGAAATTTTCGAGCGCCGTCTAGGTGCTCCGACCGGTACCGTCATACATGGTGCACCATCAGAGGATTTTGCCGGCTGTCACCCAGATCCCAACCCTCAGGATGCTGAGGGTTTCATCAAGCTATTTACTGGCGACAACAGTCCGGATTTTGGCGCGGCATCCGACGGTGATGGTGACCGCAACATGATCCTCGGCCGCGGCCTCATGGTATCGCCTGGTGACAGTCTTGCGGTGCTGACTGCAAATGCTCAGTTGGTGCCCGGATATTCTGCCGGTCTCACGGGTGTGGCGCGCTCTCTTCCTACAAGCCACGCTGTAGATCGCGTTGCGCAGAAACTGGGTATCACCGCTTATGAGACCCCCACTGGCTGGCGCTACTTCTGCAACCTGCTCGATGCCGGACTGATCACCCTCTGTGGCGAGGAAAGCTTCGGCACCAGTAGTAACCATGCTCGAGAAAAAGATGGGATGTGGGCGGTTTTATTCTGGCTAAATCTTATCGCCGCACGCTCTGAATCGGTGGGCAAAATACTAACAAAGCACTGGCATGAGTTTGGTCGGGATTTCTTTCAACGTGAAGATTATTTCATCAAAGATGCGGGGCAGGCACAGACCCTGATGCGTCTTTTGGGTTCACGCCTCGGCGGACTGGATGATGAGACTTTTGCAGGGTTCACTGTCCAGGTTGCTGATAATTTCACCTACCACGACCCTGTAGATAACAGCACCAGCCGAGACCAAGGCTTATGGCTGACAACAGTGGGCGGTGGGCGCATCGTGTATCGCCTGTCGGGTACCGGCACGCGTGGCGCCATTCTGCGCATCTACCTGGAGCAGTATGAACCAAATCCTGAGCTGCACAACCAGACGCCAGCTGCGCTGTTGGCACCGCTTTCGCGAATGGCACGCTCATTGGCGCGTCTCGAAAGCCACGGCATCACAACACCCACCGCGATCACATGATGAATCAGAAGCGGCGCTGGATGCCGGTTTGATGCAGTATGGTAGTGGCGATCTCTTCGATGGAGGGGTGCGTAGTGTTCATGAACGGTACGCCCACGGAGCGGAAAGTATTTTCCGCCTGGCGTACTTCATAACGAACCTGATCGGAAGATGCATAGTGGCTATCCGGGCGGCGGTGGTGACGAATCTGCTGCAGACGTGTAGGTTCAATTGTTAGACCATAAATTTTAGCCCGGTAAGGCAACAATACTGCCGGCAACATTCCGTGGTTGAGATCATCTTCGACAAGCGGGTAGTTGGCTGCAAAGATCCCGAACTGCAGTGCAAGGTATAGGCAAGTTGGTGTCTTGCCCGATCGTGAAACTCCCACCAGTATCACATCAGCTTCCGGATAGCGTTCAATGCTGATGCCATCATCGTTGGCGAGAGCGAAATTTACGGCTTCGATGCGCTGAATGTAGGCGGCGTTATCCGCCGAGACATGGGCTCTGCCGGCAGTGTGGGAAGATTTCATACCCAGCTCGCGTTCGAGGGGACCAATGAATGCCTCGAAGAAATCCAGGTATAAAGCTTCACTGCCTTGAATAATAGAGCGTACTGCGTCATCCACAACAGTGCTGAAAACGATGGATCGGATGCCATCCTCAATCCCTGAGGCATTGATGCGCGCCACCGCCTCTTTTGCCTTGTCAAGATTGGCAATAAATGGCAAAGTGACCTGCCGGAAACCTTCCGCATTGAATTGACTAATGAGGCTGCGTCCCAAGGCTTCCGCTGTGATACCGGTGCGATCTGAAACGAAGAATACCGTGCGTTTTTTTTCCATACTTGGCCGACAAGACAGGGTAGTTGTTACTATCATTAGTGATGGCTGCGAACCAGGAAGTGAGTATACATCTCCAAGCATTTCACCTGCTCATTGAGGTTTTATTCTGATGGACAAGCTTTACGTAATCGGTTTTGAGCAGCTAGGTATGAGCGACGTGGACAAGGTGGGCGGCAAAAATGCTTCCTTGGGCGAAATGCTCAGCCATCTCACACAGTTAGGTGTCCTGGTGCCGAATGGTTTTGCGACTACCGCCAATGCCTACCGCGAATTTATAGCCCATGATGGATTGGCCGCGCGTATATCAAAAGAACTTGCCTCCCTCAATGTCGACGATGTTGTAAAACTCGCCGAGACCGGTACACGCATCCGACAATGGATTGCAGCAGTACCCTACCCTGCCAACCTGGAACAGGCCATCCGCGCGTCATATGCGGGATTAATACAACAAGCAGGCAAGGAATTCTCAGTGGCTGTTAGATCATCTGCCACTGCTGAGGACTTGCCGGATGCCTCTTTTGCGGGCCAGCAGGAAACCGTCCTCAACGTGCGCGGTATTGATCAGGTCTTGCAGGCGGTGAAAGAAGTGTTTGCCTCACTATACAATGACCGCGCTATTGCCTACCGCGTACACCATGGATTTGAGCATGCCGAAGTGGCGCTCTCCGCGGGTATCCAGCGCATGGTACGCAGCGATCTTGGCGCTTCCGGGGTGCTGTTTACACTGGACACGGAATCCGGTTTTGACAAAGTTGTGTTTATCACTGCGGCTTACGGTCTGGGTGAAACTGTGGTACAGGGCACGGTGAATCCAGATGAATTTTACGTCTACAAACCGTCACTCGCGACCGGCAAATACCCTATTGTTCGCCGTAGTCTCGGCAGTAAATCGAGCATGATGATTTACGGTGATGGCAAATCCAAGAGCCATACAGTGAAAACCATCGAGGTGCATGCAGAGGCACGTATGCGCTTCTCTATTAACGACGCCGAGGTGATCACCCTGGCAAAGCAGGCGCTGATCATTGAGAAACATTACGCGAGGCCCATGGATGTCGAATGGGCCAAGGACGGCACTGATGGCAAGCTTTACATCCTGCAAGCGCGCCCTGAAACCGTCAAAAGCCGCAGAAACCAGCGCATAGAACGTTATACGCTCAAGGCTCGAGGCCCGGTGCTTGTGGAAGGCCGCAGCATCGGCCAGAAGATCGGCGCCGGGACTGCAAAAATCATCCAGAGTATCAAAGAGATGAATCACATCAAGGAAGGTGATGTGCTGGTTACTGACATGACGGACCCCGATTGGGAGCCGATCATGAAGCGTGCAGCCGCCATCGTCACCAACCGCGGTGGCCGCACCTGTCATGCCGCCATCATCGCCCGTGAACTTGGTATCCCGGCGGTCGTAGGTTGCGGCGATGCCACACACAAGGTCAAGGACGGCCAAACTGTCACCGTTTCCTGTGCCGAGGGTGATACGGGTCATATTTACGCAGGCAAGCTCGATTTCGAACATCGGGAAATCAACGTTGACCACATGCCCAAGGCGCCGCTTAAGATCATGATGAACGTAGGTAATCCGGAACGTGCATTCGGTTTTGCCATGCTACCCAACAAGGGCGTAGGTCTGGCGCGACTGGAATTTATCATCAACCGAATGATCGGTATTCATCCGAAAGCGCTGATTAATTTTGAGACACAACCGGTTGAAATCAAACATCAAATTCAAGAACGAATCGCAGGTTACCGGGATCCGGTCAGTTTCTATGTGGAGCGACTGGCGGAAGGCATCGCCACCATCGCCGCGGCTTTCGCGCCCGAACCTGTCATCGTACGCACCTCGGATTTCAAGTCAAATGAATATGCCAACCTCATCGGCGGGCGCCAGTATGAACCCCATGAAGAGAACCCGATGCTGGGTTTCCGCGGCGCCTCGCGCTACATCGCAGAGGATTTTCGTGATTGCTTCGAACTGGAGTGTCGGGCACTGCGCAAAGTGCGCGATGATATGGGGCTTGACAACGTACAGGTGATGATCCCGTTCGTGCGTACTGTAGAAGAAGCGCGGCAAGTTACAGAATTGCTCTCAGCCAATGGCCTGAAGCGCGGCACTAACGGCTTAAAGGTCATCATGATGTGCGAACTACCCTCTAACGCGGTATTGGCGGAACAGTTTCTCCAATACTTCGACGGCTTCTCCATCGGTTCCAATGACATGACGCAGCTGACGCTCGGCCTGGACCGCGATTCCGGTGTGATCGCGCATCTATTCGATGAACGCAACGATGCCGTCAAAAGCATGTTATCCATGGCGATACAAGCCTGTCGAAAACACAAGAAATACATCGGTATCTGTGGTCAGGGCCCTTCAGACCATCCGGATCTGGCACGCTGGCTACTGGATCAGGGCATAGAGAGTATCTCTCTCAATCCGGACACTGTGCTTGAAACCTGGCTGTACCTTGCCGGGGAGAGTAAATGAGCACGCCCACAATAAATATCCGGCACGATACCCAGTTCGAGGACCACTTCCCCATCCACGTTATGGTCAGTCATCACACCGGCGTGGATGCGATCAATCTTGAAATTTCTGAAATAATGCGCAATCTGCGCGCCCTGCATAGTACTGACAACCAAGAAAACGAAGCCCTGTCCGGCACAATTACAACTTATGGTGGTTATCAGACTTCGAAAAAAATGATGTTCTTGGATCGTAAAGATGCCGCAATTCACCGACTGCATACTGAAGTCATATTACCCGGAGCGGCGCGTTACCTTTATACGGCTTACGACAATAAAGTTGAACCCAGCCTCACAAGGATGGTTTCATGGGCCAACATACTGTCAGCAGGTGATTGGCAGGCACCGCACATGCATCCCACGGCCGGTAATCTCGCGAGCGGTGTGTATTACGTGGCGGTACCGGAGAAACCCAAACCCGAAGGCTGTATCGAATTTCTAAATCCACATCCGGTATCCCACCATCACGGCATCAGCCTCACACGTCGCCTGTACCCCCAGACCGGCGACCTGATCATTTTTCCGCCCTATTACATTCACTATGTATACCCATTCAAGGGCGATGGCGACCGCGCAATCATCGCCTTCGATGTCATCCTGCGTAACACACAGTTTGTTTTTTGAGAACAACGCTAATCGCGAATGTCCATGAGTGATCCCGCTGAATCAACAGCTATGCCCGGAGTTACGCTGCGCAACCCGGCCACCGGCGAGCTGCTTGGTCATTACCCCTGGCAAAGCACAACAGAAGTACGCGCGGTGTTGCAAACAGCCCGCGGGGTACAACCTGGCTGGGCAGCGCTGACGCTGGCAACACGCCAGGGAATTATTCGTGCACTGCGCCACTGGCTGATGATGCATATGGATGAAACTGCGAACACCATATCCGATTGCGTGGGCAAGACCCGTATGGATGCTCTCGCCACCGAAGTTATGCCAACAGTAGCCGGGTGCCACTGGTATGAAAAACATGCACCTGATTGCCTGAAGCCACGGCATCTGAAAAATGGCTCACTGCTTTTCTTCAGTAAACACAGCATACTGCGGCGCGTACCTTGGGGTGTGGTGGGTATTATCTCGCCCTGGAACTACCCCCTCGGCATCCCCATGCACGAGATTGTGCCAGCACTGCTCGCCGGTAATACGATAATTTTCAAGACGTCTCCGGAAACTGTATCGGTTGGCACATTCATGCAGCGCATGTTTCGTGAAAGCGGGCTCCCGGACGGTGTGTTCAACCACATTCATATCGACGGACCAGCAGCTGGCGATTTATTACTTGAGCCCGGTAACGGTGTCGACAAACTTTTCTTTACCGGTTCTGTGTCAATCGGCAAGCTGCTCATGCAAAAAGCTGCAAGTACACTCACACCTGTATCTCTCGAACTCGGCGGTAAAGACGCCATGATTGTTTGTGTAGACGCCGACCTCGAACGCGCGGCCGATGGTGCCGTGTGGGCGGGCCTGTCCAACGCAGGTCAGATTTGCGCGGGCGTCGAACGCATCTATGTCCATCAAGATATATATGCAGATTTCATGCAGAGGCTCACGCAAAAAGTAACGGCCTTGCGCGTGGGTCACGGCATGGATACTAATGTGGATGTAGGCCCTTTGTGCACTAATCGCCAGGTAGACACAGTACAGCATCAGCTGGAAGAAGCCTTTCAGCGTGGCGCCACCGTTGTGGCTAAGGCAGGGCCCGCGCCCGCAGCTAATCCGCATTTTATTTCACCCATGGTACTTACGCACGTCGACCATGGCATGGCGATCATGAGGGAAGAAACCTTCGGTCCGGTCCTGGGTGTCATGCCGGTTACCAATGATGCGGAGGCTGTACGCCTGGCCAACGACTCACACTACGGCTTAAGTGCCTCGGTATGGTCGCGTGACCTGCGCAAGGCAGCCGCACTCGCGGAGCAAATACGTGTGGGTTCGGTCATGATCAACGACCATCTGATTTCCCATGGGATGACCGAAACCCCCTGGGGCGGATTCAAGGATACCGGCAATGACCGCGGCCATGGGCACTTTGCCTTCGAAGCGGTTACGACGCCTCAGGTGATAGTTAACGATTGGCTTAAGCTTGCCTGGAGGCAGCCCTTCTGGATGCCCTATGACCAGCACGGCTTTAACGGATTAAAGGGGCTACTTACGCTACTGTATGGCCGCGGGATCCTCGCTCGGCTCGCTGGTTTGCGGCAGGCATGGTCCCTGCTACCAAGGATGTTTGGCAGACACTGATCAGAAATTCGTGCTGGGCAATTCCTCCAGCACTTCGATCTCACCCGCGCAGGTGATTTCATCATCGTAAGATTCCATATCCACACCATTCCAGTAGTCGAGGGCGCGCTTGCGCCATTCTATCAATGAGATGGTATCGCCCATGACTTGCTGTTGCGGAGCGCGATGCATCTCACCGGTGGCCCGTACACGGAAAACCTTTTTATGGTCGCCACGCATATTCTCCAGCCAGAAACGCACGGCCCGCTCATCTTCATGAATCAACCAGATGCAATTTGCGCGGGAAGGCAGATCCGGATACATCTGTTTGCGTACTTCCTCCAGTATCAATTCCCGTACCATGCGCGTGGATAAAAACAGGCTGTCCAGAGTCTCCGCTAGTGTCATTGTTGGGTTGTAATGATAGAAACCTAGGTGCGGATCCTTCTTGCCGTGTTTTCGGTACACGTGCAGCGCCCGAAACGCCACCATGTCAACGGTGAATACCTCATTGGTCTCTGGATTAGTGATGCCACGCCGCGCCACTTCGAAGGCACGCCAGGAATTATTCAGCTCTTCTCCAAACATGAAGGTTGCTCCCTCGATCCACTTTGGAGAGTTATGTTTATGGATATGATAAAACTTTTCGCTTTCTATATGCATGTTATATATCTACCAATGCTGGCTGCATAAATGGTGTTTGCACTCAATAAGGCATCGAAAATAAGAAACACGATAACTAGTCTGACAACTTATACAAGTTTCTATAGATCATCACAGTAATATAATTGGTTTCTATTATTAGAATATATTTGTCGTATTTACAACAGTTCAATGCGGTTCAAGCAACTATCAATATATCAAGTAATAGCGGATACCGTCACTCCAATTCTCACTGGCAGACGTCGCCTTCCCCAGTGGCCCGGTTTCTCATTGAAGACGCCAGACAAACCCGCTCCGCATTGCCGGCAATTCCCATTATTATCAAGCTGCCATTTCCCGAGTTCATACCAGTCACGCTCAATCAATAACGCACCACAGTGATGGCAGTAAGTGCTGCCGCCTTCCAAGTCATGTACGTTCCCGGTATAGCAAAAATGAAGTCCGTTTTTGATGCCGATAGCTCGTGCCATGGTTAAGGTAGAGGAAGGTGTCGGTGGCTTATCCTGCATCTTCCAGTCCGGATGGAATGCGGTGAAATGCAGTGGCACATCAGGCCCTAGATTCTCCACAACCCACTGAGTTAGCTCTTCGATTTCATTTTCTGAATCATTAGCATCTGGTATCAACAGCGTGGTGATTTCAAGCCATACCTGCGTCTCATGCTTGAGATACATGAGCGTATCCAGTACCGGTTGCAAATGGCCACCACAGATCTTCCAATAGAACTTGTCAGTGAAGCCCTTCAGATCCACATTCGCCGCGTCCATATGCTGGTAAAACTCAAGGCGAGGTTCCGGACACATATAGCCGGCGGTCACGGCGATGGAGCGTATCCCCAACACATGGCCGGCGTCCGCGGCATCCATGGCATATTCCATGAATACCACCGGGTCATTGTAGGTATAGGCCATGCTGGCGCAGCCGAGCGCTTGCGCGGTCTGCGCCAGGGTTTCCGGCATGGCGAGGTCCATAAGCCTGTCCATTTCACGTGACTTGGACATATCCCAGTTCTGGCAGAATTTGCAGGCCAGGTTGCATCCGGCGGTACCGAATGACAGCACCGAAGTGCCCGGCAGGAAATGATTTAGGGGCTTCTTTTCGACTGGATCAACACAGAATCCGCTGGAACGCCCATAACTAAAGAGTTTTATCTGGTCGGCCTCACGGCCGCGCACAAAACAAAGCCCCCGCTGCCCTTCCTGGAGTTTGCAGGCTCGCGGACAGACATCACACTGTATCTTCCCGTCCGCCAGGGCGTGCCAGTAACGGGTGGGGATGATTGTTTCAGGGCGGTCGTGCATCGGTGAGCCTATGGCGTACTAAGCTTAAGTATATGATCACGAGTCGTAACATTCGTCCCGCTGCCGTGGCGGGTCTTTTCTACCCCCAGGACGCCATTGAATTGGCCGCCCTACTGTGTCGCCTCCTGGCCGAGAACCCCTCTCAGGGACCCGCTCCCAAGGCCCTGATCGCGCCCCACGCGGGTTATCTCTACTCGGGACCCATCGCGGCTAGGGCTTACAACGCGCTTAAAGGCCTGGGAAGAGCCATCCGGCGGGTAATCCTGTTAGGACCAGCCCATCGGGTTGCCCTCCGTGGACTGGCCCTACCCGGGGTGGACTACTTCCGCACACCCTTGGGTGATATTCCGCTGGATCGGGAGGCAAGTGCACTGCTCGAGGACCTGCCCCAGGTCAGATGTTCGGATCATGCACACCAACTCGAGCATAGCCTGGAAGTACATCTTCCATTCCTGCAGACATTGTTCAATGAGTTTACGCTGGTGCCAATGGTGGTTGGTTGGGCACGGCCGGATGAAGTGGCCCAAACACTGGAAAGACTCTGGGGCGGTAGTGAAACACTTGTGGTTATCAGCTCTGATTTGAGCCATTACCACCCTTCTGAGGTGGCCCACCAGATGGATAAGGCAACCGCGCAACAAATTGAAAACCTGGAGATACCTATCGACGAGCATCAGGCTTGTGGCGCTCACCCTATCAACGGCCTGCTGACTTTGGCACAGAATCGTAACCTGCGGGTACGGCGTCTCGACCTGCGCAATTCTGGTGACACAGCCGGAACTGCCGAGCGTGTCGTGGGTTATGGAGCTTGGGCTTTCTACGATGCTTGATGCCGACACTCGCTTGACGTTACTGAGAGCGGCATGCCAAAGCATCGAGCATGGACTGACGGGTGGTAGATATAAGTTTGGGGACAACAGTTCGAATTCGATGCTTCGCGAATTACTTGCCAGTTTTGTTACCCTGAAACGTCACGGAGTTCTGCGTGGTTGTATCGGCACGTTAGAGCCAAGACACCCGCTCCTGGATGATGTCATACACAATGCTAGGGCCGCAGCCTTTGAGGATCCGCGTTTCCCAGCACTGACGGCGCCAGAATTGGAAGACCTGCATATTGAAATATCGGTGTTGACTGCGGCTGAACCCATCGATGCTAGCAGCCGCGCAGAACTTTTGTTGCTTCTAAAACCCCATGAAGACGGTTTAATTGTACAAGAAGGTAAACGGCGCGCGACTTTTCTGCCTTCGGTCTGGTCAACATTAACCGTTCCGGATATTTTTTACGATGCGCTCATGCGCAAAGCCGGGTTTGGCACAGACCATTGGTCATCAAATATTAAATTCTTTCGGTACCATACAGATAGTTTTGGACAAAATTTTAGCCAACAATATTCCTAGGGGTAAAAGATATGAAAACCATTTATATACTGTGCATCTATATGGCGGTTGTGCTGATGACTGGCTGCGGTGCTTCCGATGACTCGGACAAAAATGCTACCCAAAGCGCGCCTCCACCGGTAAGTCACACCGTGTTCGCGCCCTATATTCGGGAAATTGATAAGGCTAAAAACGTACAAAATACGACCGATGCTCAGAAACAGGCCTTGGATCGGCAAATACAGGCGCAAACCGGCACAAGCAATGCGCCTTCTGCTGCATCCCAGTCACCACCTTAGAATATCGATGATTATTGAGTCTTGGCAGTTGTTGCAGGTGTATCAGTTCCAGGCATATAGCGCTGCCATATTTCGGTGCGTCCAAAAAGTGATATGCCAACATACCCGCGTACCCGCAAGGCGCCATCGCTCCTGAGGCTGATCTTGCAGCTATAGGTCTTGCCGCTTTCCGGATCATAGATGGTTCCGCCAGTCCATTCTTCAGCACCCGCATAGTGAAAACCGTGCACCAGCGGCAACCCGATGATAGGTCGTGTCTTCAAACTGGCATTTGGATTCTTGCGGTCTACTTTAGCCTTACCCGACATGCCTTGATCATCGTCAGCTGGATAGAGTGGTTCTTTCAACCACACGATCCGCCCCAGATACAGGCCGTTTTGCTGCACAATCTCCACCCGGGCTTTGCCATCTTGTGTAGTCCACACACCTACAATTGCATCTGCCTGATTCGCGCCAAATATTACGCTGCTTATCAACAGCATCGCGATCATCAACAAGTAGCGTATGTGTTTGAACATGTGGTGTTTGTACATCGTGTTTATCACAGATGTCGTGCTTTATTATTTGATGCGGCGCACAAACACCGTTTCGCCGTGTCCCGGCAGTGCCAGTAGATAGCCAAAGCTCAGTTTCTTGATTACCACCTGGGGATGATCTAGCTCGACATTAGTGTAGTATCCAGTGGCTGCTTGCTTCCATACTTGGCCATTTTCGAGCTTGAAAACAGTATCACCGGTCCATCCAGTGAATGGGCCCGCAATGCGGGATTCAATCCGATTAGGTTCCTGAGGTGACTCTTTGGGTGTCATGGTTTCCGCGCCAAAGCTGGCGATACCGGATGCCGCCGCCGCGGTTGGAAATCCTGCTGTCTGCGGCACTGATCTAGTAGAAACGTGAGGCGTCACCGCCGCCTTAGGCACTGGCGCCGGGGCTCTCACAGAACGCGAATCCAAATATTGATTCAACCATGCATTCAATGCATTAATTTCATCCGGTGAAAGTTTGTTGAGGCCGGCCTGATCAAACTGCGTTACGTTCATCAGATCGCGTATATTTGCTGGTTTGGGTGCCGATGTTCCCGCTAGCGCCGCCATGCAGCACAGCATTCCGGCCAATCCTAGTAGCTGCATTATCCAGCTCCGCATAACTTCAACCTCTCACCATGGTAAATGATCAAGATCTACATTGCCGCCGGTAAGAATAACACCGACACGCATGCCCTTCACCCCCACCAGACCCTCCCGTAACGCCGCCACTACCACCGCTGAGGACGGTTCAATGATGATCTTCATGTGTTCCCAGATATAACGCATGGCATTAATGGTGGTTTCATCGGATACACGCAATATATCGTCCACCTGTGCACTGATTACCGCGAAGGGAAGCGCTCCAATGGTGGCGCGTAAGCCATCGCAAATGGTATCAGGATGCTGCATGAGCTCAATATGCCCAGTCTTGAGTGATTGCCAGGCATCATCTGCGCCCAGTGGTTCGGTACCGATAACCCTGCAATCGGGTCGCAGCGCACGTGTCGCCACAGCCGTACCGGAAAGCAACCCACCCCCGCCAACTGGAACCAGTATGACCTGCAAATCCGGCACATCTGCATGCAGCTCCAACACTGCCGTACCTTGTCCGGCCATAACCGCCAAATCATTATAGGGGTGTACTTCCGACGCACCGGATTCAGCCACGTATTTCGCAAGTGCGCCCTCTCGCCCAGCCATTGTCGATTCACAATAAATTATTTTAGCGCCGTATTCAGATACCGCGCGCTTCTTGAAAACGCTGGCGTTCTCCGGCATGACTACGCACGCCGCTATGCCGCGACGTCTTGCCGCGAGCGCCACCGCGGTGCCGTGATTACCGGATGAATGAGTAGCCACACCGTTTGCGGCTTTATCGTCAGTTAAAGAGCAAATCGCATTGCTAGCTCCGCGTATCTTGAACGCACCCATCTCCTGGAAATTTTCGCACTTGAAGAAAACCTCTGCGCCTAGAGTTTTCTCCAAATGTGGGCAGCGCATCACCGGAGTGTGCGAGACAAGTGGTGCTATGCGCGTCGCAGCCTCGCGAATGTCAGCAAAACTCAGGGTACGATCATGCATATGAATAGCGGCAGGTTGATTTTGCTATGAAAAATCTGGCCTGAACAGACGCTCCCGGTAGAACTTGAGTTCGGCTACTGAGTCGCGGATATCCTCTAACGCCAAATGATTCGATTGCTTGGTGTACCCATCCATAACACCCGGGGCCCAGCGCTTGCCAAGCTCCTTGAGAGTACTGACATCCAGATTCCGGTAATGGAAGAATTTTTCCAGATTCGGCATGTGCCGAGCCAGGAATCGCCGATCCTGACAGATGCTGTTACCACACAAGGGTGATGTATTGGATGGTAGGTGTTGCCGCAGAAAATCAAGCGTGATGCGCTCTGCCTCGGCTTCGGTGACATGGCTCTCGCGCACCCTCTGACTGAGGCCCGACTGGCCGTGCTGACGCGTACACCATTCTCCCATCGCAGACAGGATTGCATCGCTCTGATGTATTGCCAGCACAGGGCCTTCAGCCAGAATATTAAGTTGCTTGTCTGTCACGAGCGTGGCGATCTCCAGAATTAGATCCGTATCCGGATTGAGTCCGGTCATTTCCAGATCAAGCCAGATCAGGTTCTCTGTATTTAGTGACATGTAATATCCTTAGGCCTTGGGTGTAGTTTAACGCGGGCGCCGCAACCTGCCCATAGCGTCGCGCATCGCTTACAATGTATTCACCCCAGTATCCGGTCCGCCCATGAATGCACTGACAATCATCTTCATCGTTGCGCTTACCCTATCCGCTGTAATGCATGCTTGGCTGCTTGGCCGTCAGATTCAACATGTTGGCCGGCATCGAGATAAGGTTCCGCAAGCATTTATTTCCAGTATCGACCCGGCTGCCCATAGCAAGGCTGCGGATTATGCGATCGCTAAAAGCCGTTTTAGCTTGATTGGTCTGGCCCTGGATCTGCTATTGGCCTTGTTGTGGACCATCGGCGGAGGTTTGTCATTGCTGAATGGGGCCTGGAGGCATGCGGGCATTAACCTGTTGAACACCGGAGTATTGGTTATAGCCAGCTACGCCGTTATCAATGCCCTGATCGGTTTGCCATTGAGCATCTATTCGACCTTTGGCATCGAAACGCGCTTTGGTTTCAACCGCACCCGCATAAAGACGTACCTGCTGGATTTGGCTAAGCTCATCTTGCTGGCAACGATCCTGGGCGCGCCGCTCCTGTATGCCGCCTTGTGGCTCATGAACACTACGGGTTTCCTGTGGTGGCTGTATGTTTGGATGTTATGGCTTGGTTTCAGCCTGGCCCTCACCTGGGCGTATCCGGCACTGATTGCCCCATTGTTCAACAAATTCTCTCCATTAACCGATGCGGGGCTCAAGCAGCGTATCGATTCGTTGCTGCAACGTTGCGGCTTCAAAAGCCGAGGTGTGTTCGTGATGGATGGTTCCACGCGGTCCGCACATGGGAATGCCTATTTCACGGGCTTCGGCAGCAATAAGCGCATCGTGTTCTTCGATACGCTCATGGACAAGCTGATGCCGGAAGAAATCGAAGCAGTCCTAGCACACGAGCTCGGCCATTTCCGGCTAAAACATGTCATCCAGCGGTTGGTGGTCACCGCTGTTCTGAGTCTGGCGGGCTTGGCGATTCTTGGCTGGTTGGCCGGCAGTGACTGGTTCTATCGGGGTCTTGGCGTCGTGCATGCCTCTAACTACATGGCCCTGCTGCTGTTCACCTTGCTGGCCCCACCTTTCCTGTCGGTGTTGGAACCGTTAAGTTCCGCCTGGTCGCGTCGTCATGAATTTCAGGCGGATGCCTACGCCAGTCGTTACACGGATGCCCGTGCGCTGATCCACGCGCTGGTCAAACTCTACCGCGACAACGCAACCACGCTCACACCCGATCCGCTGCATTCCGCATTCCATGATTCACATCCGCCGGCGCTAGTGCGCATCGCCCGCCTGGAGAAACTCGCGGGTACAGCACGCCTTTAACGTCAAAAACAAGCAGCTGCGCTATCCAGGAGGCCATTGCATGGCACGTCCACCCAATAGATGGAGATGGATATGGAATACGGTCTGGCCACCGCCTTGATTGCAATTCATCACCAGCCGGTAGCCAGACGCGGCGATGCCCTCCTGTTTTGCGATTTCGCGTGCCGCTAAAACCATGTTGTCGATGATCCCAGCATCGGCTGGCATGAGATCATTAAGCGTACTGATATGTTTACGCGGTACCACGAGAATATGGGTTGATGCTTGTGGATTGATATCTCGGAAAGCAATCAACTGATCATCCTCCATGACCAAGCTCGGCTTGATTTCGCCTCTAACCATTTTGCAGAATAGACAGTCGGTCATGCTCCCTCCTAGCGCACATCCTGCCGGCCACTAAATGCATGTGACAGAGTGCCGCCATCCACAAATTCCAGCTCACCCCCCAGAGGCACGCCATGGGCGATGCGCGTAGCACGAATTCCGCGGCCGTGGGCCAGCTCTGCTACATAATGGGCCGTAGCCTCACCCTCTACAGTCGGATTGGTCGCCAGTATCAATTCCGTGATACCACCTTCCGCGAGCCGCGCTTCCAGTTTCTCCAAACCCAGTTCCTCGGGGCCGATGCCATCCAGGGGTGAAAGATGTCCCATGAGCACAAAATATTTGCCGCGAAAACCCGTGGCATTTTCGATGGCATGCACATCCGCGGGTGATTCCACCACGCACAAGCACCCAGAGTCCCGTCTCATAGATGCGCAGATTTCGCAGATTGGTTTGTCGGTCAGCATGCGGCAACGCTCACAGTGATGTATACCCTCGACCGCCGCTTTCAGCGTGCGGGCCAGTGTCAATGCATCTTCGCGATTACGCTCCAGGAGATGAAAGGCCATGCGCTGCGAAGATTTTGGGCCTACTCCGGGCAAGCAGCGCAATGCGTCCATCAGTTGTTGCAATAGTGGTGCGTATGCCATGGGTAATCAGAACGGCATTTTCATGCCGCCTGGCAATGGCATGCCCGCCGTAAACCCTGAGAAACGTTCGCGGGTTGCAGATTCAACCTTGTTGACCGCATCGTTGACCGCAGCGGCAATCAGGTCTTCAAGCATCTCCTTGTCGTCGCCCAGGATTCTTTGGTCGATGCTGACGCGACGCACTTCATGGCGTCCCGTCATCACTACATTCACCATGCCGCCACCTGCCTGGCCAGTGACTTCCATGCGCGCCAGTTCTTCCTGGGCTTTCTGCATATTGGCCTGTAATTGCTGGGCTTGTTTCATCAGACCACCGATTCCACCCTTCATTTGTAATTACCTCTCAGATTTCAATCGACCGGCTTAACCAGCTCCGGATTCACCTGGGTGCCAAACGTCTCACACAGCTCTTGCACTTTCGGATCTGCGATGATCGCGTCCTGGGCGGCCTTGAGACGTTCCGCCTGCCTGTCTGCATCACGTTTTGCTGGCGTATCCAGATCACCAGATACCTGCTGGATACGCAGCTTGAGTTCTTCGCCAAAGTAACGCGAAAGAGAATCTTCCATACGTTTCATTAATTGTTCCGTTGCCATATGCTCATGTACAGCATCCATCTCCAAGTATAGGACATTGCCTTCACGATGCCGGTAGGCACAGTTCAGTGCCAACTGTTGAGCCGCGCCCCTAAGATCCAGGGATTCCACCAAACCAATCCAGTCCGGTTCCTGCCAAGCTTGTGCCGCTCTCCCAACCACCGTAGATTTGCCCTGTAGTTTCTTCATCGCCGGGGTGATATCGGCGTCAGTGCCGACTGCATTAATGTGGGTGTTTATAGAAACCGGCTGCGTTGAAATGTTGCCCGCCGCCGATGTCGGTGCAAACGCCAACATGCGCAACAGCGTCATTTCAAATCCACTGCGGGGTGAAGGCGCCAGCATTAAATCGCGTTTTCCTAATAAAGCAATCTGATAATAGAGCTGTACCTCTTCGGCACCCAACTGCGCACTCAATATCCGCAAGCGATCAGCATTATTGAATTCTGAACTCATATCGGGAACTGCCTGGACCAGCGCCAAGCGCTGCAACACCGATGCTAAATCATCAAGTAGCATTTCATAATCAGGTGCCATTTCATCCAGTTTAGCAATGGTAGCGAGCAGCGTTTTACCATCATTGTGGGCCACCGCCTCCAGCAAGTCGTGTACATGGGTTTGCTCGATGGAACCCAGCATGCTGCGCACATCTGCTTCCCTGAGGTTGCCGCCAGCATAGGCGATAGCCTGATCAAGCACACTTAGGGCATCACGCAGACTGCCATCTGCGGCTAGCGCAATCAATGTCACTGCCGCCGGTTCCTGCGGGATTTTTTCGGCCTCCAAGATGTGCTTGAGGTGCTCCTGGATCAGGTTCACTGACAGACGTTTGAGATTAAACTGCAAGCAACGCGATAGCACCGTCACCGGTAATTTCTGTGGATCCGTAGTAGCCAGAAGAAACTTCACGTGCGGTGGAGGTTCCTCCAGGGTTTTCAACAGCGCGTTGAAGGAATGCGTAGACAACATGTGCACTTCGTCTATCAGGTACACCTTATAGCGCCCACGACTGGGGGCGTACTGCACGTTGTCCAACAAATCCCGGGTATCATCCACCTTGGTGCGCGAAGCTGCATCCACTTCAATCAAATCCACGAAACGTCCGGCGTCGATCTCCACACAGGCACTACATTCGCCACACGGCCTGGAGCTCACTCCTTTCTCGCAGTTCAGGGATTTTGCCAGAATACGGGCGATTGTGGTCTTGCCGACGCCGCGGGTGCCGGCAAACAGGAAAGCATGGTGCAGGCGATTGTTATCAAGGGCATTGATGAGTGCCCTGAGCACATGTTCCTGGCCCACTATTTCCGTGAAATTGTGCGGGCGCCATTTTCTTGCCAATACCTGATAGGACATGCGTTGCCTGACTTGGGTGCGGATGCGGGCGCCGTAAGACGCTGAACTACTTTACCAGACGCATCATCAGCTTGAACTTTGCAGCCTGAAGGGTGGCAGCCAGCGTCAGCTATACCCCGGCACACGAGGCCGCTGCTGCCGCTGCTCCCTTCCGGGCCTGACGGGGTTCACAGCTTGTCGTCGCGAAGAAGCCGGCGCAGGCTGCCACGAAAATGGATTTTACACGCCTTGATTGCTAGACGATACTCAATGCCAAAGCTCTAACGGATTGCGGATCATACGAAGCTTGAAGCGATGCTAAATCTGAAGCATGCAGCAAGCCTGGTATTCACGATTCTCGAAAATCCGCTTCATGGATCTAATATGACGGACTAATTACAGTCGCTAAAGAAACAGACTGTCTCTCGCTAGCCCATCATTGGAATGCCAGTGTCGCACCATTCACCAGCATGAAAACTTGCAATGACAGTACATTTCCACTTTCATCAATTTGGTAACAGTCCGATTCTGAAGTTGCCCCGACTCCGATTATGGTCCCTACCGTGTTAATGCAGCTGAATGCTGTGGTTGAAGTATCTGGACTGAGTGACCATGTCGATGATGCAATTGAATAAATAGTGGTTCGCGTGTTGTCTGTATAGGTTGTGGTGGTGTCATATAAATTCGACTGCCCCTCTGTTGCATACACTGGAAGTGACGTCTGATTGGTGTCAACTGTAACCTGACCATTAGTGTTTATTGCTCCCAATGGGAAATAGGGACTGATAGTAAAGAACTCTGTCTGCACATTATTGGTGATGAGTACACCATCTTCCGAGAGAATGGAGGTTATTGTCGCAGTGTAGGCAGGCTGACCGTTAAATGATGACATGGCACCCGGTACATAGGTGATTTGCAAGTTGAAGGTATTGCTTCCTAAGATGGCGGTCAAATTGTAATTTTTGTTCATCTGCGCTACTGCGCTGTAAGCACTGTCAACTGGATATTGTGCTGTGGATGGGGGGGCGCTTGAAGAGCTGCTGCTGCCTCCACCGCCACAGGCGCTCAACAATACCACCAGGGACGATATCAAGATTACTTTCATGCCCAACCTCGTCATTTCATTTAAATCACTGCATCATGTTGGCAAAACAGGAAATAAAGCAAGATATATATCCTTGCCGGGGGCGACATCCCCAATTTCCTGACCGCCTGGGCCTAGAACTATTTTGGATGCATGCCCTTTACCGTGACCTGAAATCCCTCTCCACTTCATCAAATCAATGAAGAACAGGATGAGATATGACTGCAACCCAGGTTTCTGCAAGTCTCACGCGCAAGGGCTTGTTAAGCATACATGGCGGAGAGGGCGGGATTCGAACCCGCGATACGGGGTTGCCGTATACACGCTTTCCAGGCGTGCTCCTTAGACCGCTCGGACACCTCTCCAAATCAACAGACACAATATTAAAAGGCGCGCGAGATTACTCCACGCGCCCTGAACCTGCAACCTCTGGAGGTGGGATAGTCGTCGAGGTCGCTGGTGATGTCGGTTTTTTATTGTCCGGTGTCATGGAAGGTTGACTAGTCGTGGGTGCTGGCACTGGCGCACCGCTTCCGGAGGACGACTCTGGGTTGGGGGCAGCAGCCGGCTGCGCTTTTATCAACTGCGGTGGTTTGACCAAACATGTGCCCTTCGCGCCCTTGGCAGCAGCTTTTATTTGATTCGGCCCAAGGCCTTGAATTGCGTAATTTGGATCAGGTATAGGTACGCTGAGTCCCGGCGGCGCCTTTAGCGGTGGATTCGCGATACTGTTGGCATAAGGGTGCGAATCGCCGCAATTCAGGGTACTACAACCAGCCAGCCCTAAAGACAGCAGGACAATAGCTGTCCCGAGATATTTAATCATAGTGTTTGAGTACCAAAGTATGGCAAATGACAATTATAAGGCGCCTACCGAGCGCAGCGTAGCACGCAGCGTGTCATGATGATCCGGCGCAAGCGATGTAAGCGGCAAACGGATTCCAGCCGGGATACGGCCCATTTCCCTGAGCGCCCACTTCACCGGTATCGGGTTACTCTCCAGAAAAAGATGCTCGTGTAACCTCGCAAGTCGCTGGTTGAGAATTTCGGCTTGTTTGCGTTTACCTGCAGTCGCCGCTGCGCACATGGCGTGCATCAGCTTGGGGGCGACATTGGCTGTAACCGAAATCACTCCCCGCCCGCCCTGCAGGATGAATTCCATGGCGGTGGCATCATCACCACTGATGAGCAGAAATTCCGCTCCACAGCGATGACGAATCTCCTCCAGCCGTTCGAGCTTGCCGGTGGCCTCTTTGATGCCAATAATATTTGGTATCAAGCTCAGGCGCTCGACAGTTACCGGCAGCATGTCCACCACGCTGCGGCTTGGCACATTGTAAAGGATCATTGGCAACGATACTGCCTGAGCAATGGTACGGAAATGTTCATAGAGCCCATCCTGGGTAGGTTTGTTGTAATAGGGCACCACCACCAGTGCGGCAGCGGCACCGCGTGCCTGGGCGAGGCGTGTCAAAGCCAGTGCATGCGAGGTGGAACATGCGCCAGTTCCGGCGATAACCGGTATACGTCCAGCCGCGGCCCGCAGGCAGCAATCCAGAACGCGCATATGTTCTTCTGCTTCCAGGGTGGCGGATTCACCGGTGGTGCCCACAGCCACTATTGCATCCGTGCCTTCGGCGATATGCCAATGCACTAATTTCTCTAGCGCGGCGAAATCCACACGGCCATCGTCAGCCATAGGCGTGACCAGCGCCACCATGCTGCCCTGAAACATCATCGGCCCTCACGGAAAAGGTATATGTTACGGTTAGACTGGCTCCGGCTCAAGGAATTTCCTAGCTTCGCGGTTGCGCCACACACCAAACCCGGTAAACTGCTGGCATATTATTCATGGCAGGATCGACCACTGCGAGCTCGAATGAAACAGTTTTTGGTGATGTCGGTGTTGGCTGAAGACCGGCCCGGCATCCTCCACGACATCGCGCTCGCAGTAAAGGAATGCGGCTGCAATGTGGTTGAGAGCCGTATGACAGTGCTGGGCGGTGAATTCACCATGTTGCTGCTGGTATCCGGGAACTGGAACACTATCACCAAGCTGGAAGGTCAGCTGCCAAAACTGGAAAAGCGTCTAAACCTTACATTATCAGCGCGCCGTACTACGGAACGCGAACCCCGCCATAATCTGGTCCCATATGCAATTGATGCGGTATGCTTGGATCAGCCGGGCATTATTTTCAACCTCGCAAATTTCTTCGCCGAGCGCAATATTGGCATCGCCGACCTGGTCACCCGCGGATATCCTGCGGTGCATACCGGCGCACCCATGTTTTCTGTACAGATGGCGGTAAATATTCCGGCAAACCTGCATATTGGCAGCTTGCGGGAAGAATTCATGGATTTCTGTGACCGACTCAACTTGGACGCTATCATGGAGCCCATCAAAAGCTGATGATCCAGGTTATGGCGATCCCACCGACCTTGATGATTGCATAATCCGGAGATCCCATCATGTCTAAAGTCTCACTGGATAAACCAGTACCAGATTTTGAATTACCGGCGACCGGCGGAAAAAACACCAGGCTCTCTGCACTCAAAGGCCAGAATGTAGTGCTGTACTTCTATCCCAAGGACGACACTTCAGGTTGCACAATGGAAGCCATGGCTTTCAGCGACTTACAGTCGAAATTCAAGCGACTCAACACCGTGATAGTGGGCGTATCGCGTGACAGCCTGAAATCCCACGAAAAATTTCACCGTAAATATACATTGAAGTTTGATTTGTTGTCTGATGAGAATGAGAAAATCTGTAAATTATTCAGCGTAATGAAAATGAAAAATATGTATGGACGCAAGTACCGTGGCATAGAGCGCAGTACTTTCCTGATTGATGCTGATGGTGTCCTGCGAGTGGAGTGGCGCAAAGTAACCGTGAAAGGCCACGCGGACGAAGTCCTGAAGGCCATCAAGACCCTGAACTGAAATCCAGAGGCACCCGCGTGAAGAAACACCGTGAACCGCGCCGGCTCTATGTGCTCGACACCAATGTGCTTATGCACGATCCCACTGCCATCTTCCGATTCCAGGAACACGATATTTATCTGCCAATGGTGGTGCTGGAAGAACTGGACGCCAGCAAAAAAGGCCTGTCAGAAGTAGCCCGCAATGTGCGTCAGGTAAGCCGCTTCCTGGATGAGATGATGCGGGACGTGAGCAAGTCGCAAATCGATGCGGGCCTGGTAATCTCGGGCCTGCAACACTCCACCAATAAACCCGCATTGAGCGCTGGGCGGCTGTTCTTCCAGACCGAGCCCTTGCCTGTGGTACTGCCGGAGTCGCTGCCAGGCAATAAACCCGACAACAACATCCTCGGTACCACACTGGCGCTGCAACACACGCATTCCGAACGACGACTGACGCTAGTTTCCAAGGACATCAACCTGCGCATCAAGGCCTCGGTACTGGGTATACATGCGGAGGACTATTTCAATGACAAAGCGCTGGATGACCTGGACTTGCTGTTTACCGGCATGGACGATTTGCCCAAGGATTTCTGGGAGCACCACAGCAAGAATATTGAATCCTGGCAGCAGGAAGGCCGTACCTACTACCGCATCCAGGGTCCGCAGGTAAAAACCTGGTATCCGAAGCAGTTTGTCTTCAGTAATGCTGACAATTTCGAAGCCATGGTCAGCAGTCTTGATGAACGTGGCGCGTTGCTGGAGCTCACGCGAGATTACCGAGGTATCCGTCACACCGTTTGGGGCATCAAAGCCCGCAATCGTGAGCAAAATTTTGCCTTGAACCTGTTGATGGATCCGGACGTGGACTTCGTCACACTGCTGGGGGCGGCCGGTACCGGCAAGACCCTATTGGCACTGGCCGCGGGTCTGGCCCAGACACTGGAGCAAAACCGCTACCGCGAAATCATCATGACGCGCGTCACTGTCCCCCTGGGTGAAGATATCGGTTTCTTGCCAGGTACTGAAGAAGAAAAAATGACGCCCTGGATGGGCGCACTCATGGATAATCTGGAAGTACTCACCCAGTCTGGGGAAGGCGGAGAATGGGGTCGCGCCGCAACTAACGATCTGTTGCGCACCCGCATCAAGATTCGTTCCCTGAATTTCATGCGCGGGCGCACGTTCCTGAACCGCTACATCATCGTGGACGAAGCCCAAAACCTGACACCCAAGCAGCTCAAGGCCCTGATCACTCGGGCAGGTCCTGGCACCAAGATGGTCTGCATCGGCAACATCTCCCAGATAGATACACCCTATCTTACGGAAACAACCTCTGGGCTAACCTTTGTGGTGGACCGCTTCAAACAGTGGCCCTATTCAGGCCATATCACCTTGCTGCGGGGCGAGCGCTCGCGGCTGGCCGATTTTGCTTCAGACACCCTCTAAGAACCTTTCTAAACTAGAATGGGTAACAACTTGGGTACTGACAACCCTCCCTACCTGTGCTTAAATCAGGCAGCCCTAAAACCCCTCATTCTCTTGAGGAACAAACGATGAAGAACCAACAGTTTGCTCAATGGACCTTTGCTGTGTTAGCAGGCGCAGGGGTCGCTACCCTTCCCGCCATAGCGATGGCTTCAAATTTCCAGCTCACCGAGCAGAGTGTCACCAGCTTGGGTAGCGCACATGCTGCTGGAGCTGCGTACGCGGATGATGCGTCCACCATCTGGTATAACCCAGCGGGTCTCACCCGTTTGAGCAGCCCCGAGCTGGATGCGGGCCTGAGCGTAATCCGGTTCGGCGCCAATTTCACGCCCACGACCGCCATAGATGCCACCGGCCAGCCACTCACCGGAAATAACGGCGGCAATCCCGGCAAGCTCGGGGCGGTGCCTTTCATCTACTACTCCACGCCGATCAACGACAGGTTGGACTTCGGCATCGGTCTCGGCGTGCCTTTCGGTCTGTCCACCAGCTACAACGCCAGTTCCATTTTCCGTTATCAAGCGATCTATACCTCAGTGGCCGTCATCAACCTGAATCCAACGCTCGCCTATAAGTTCACCGACCACTTCTCCGGCGGTTTTGGCGTGGACGTCCAGCGTATGGACGTGAAGCTCACCAATGCCATCGATTTCGGCGCCGTATGTTTCGCCGAAGTCAGTCCCGCCGTATGCAGCCAGAGCTTCGGTTTGGTACCGCAAGGCCATGATGGCTTCTTCTCAGGCACAGCGAACAACACTGCTGTAGGTTACAACTTTGGCCTGTTGTGGGACTACGGTACGACACGCGTGGGTTTTTCCTACCGTGCACGTATCAAGCATAATCTGAGCGGTAGCGCCAGCTTCACTAATGTACCTGGGGTTTTCGCGAGCCAGGGTTTGTTCCAGACACAGGGAATCAGCGCAGAATTCACCACGCCGCAAATAGTTTCCCTGAGCCTGTTTCAGCAACTCAACGACCAGTGGTCGCTGATGGCCGATTGGTCCTATACGGGTTGGAGCAGCTTTCAGAACCTGGCGATCAATTTCTCCGATCCCAACATGCCGCCTGCCGTTGTACAGGAGGGCCTCTCCAATTCGAATCGCTTCGCGATTGGCCTGAATTACAAATACAGTGATGACTGGACTTTCCGCACCGGCGTTGCGCTGGACAAGTCACCAGTCCCGAACCCCACGGCTGCCTCAGCGACAACACCCAATAGCGTGAACGCCAGCCGCACCGCTCGCCTACCGGATGCCACCCGTAAATGGCTGGCCTTCGGTGCCAGCTGGCATGTTACCAGTCATAGCCAGTGGGATATCGGCTATGCCCACTTGTTCATCAACGGCCATATCCCATACAGCCAGCTGGATGGCAGCAGCGGTGACTACATTTCTGGCCAATTCAATGCCGATGCGGATATCCTGGGTGTCCAATATATTTACAAGTTCTAGGCCGCCCTTAACTCCCACCCTTTCAATTATAAGCCCCCGCTTACGGGGGCTTTTTTATCTGCACCTGCAGTAAAAAGTCATGCGGCGTTGTCTACTTTGCTGATTTGTAAGGCATGGCCGCTGGCTGTCAACCAACATGCCATAATGGAGTCAGGGTCGTATCCATGGAAAACCCCGACCTGTGAATGCTGATTACGCCATGAAAAGTAACCGACTCAAAACAACCATCTATTTTCTATTCGCCGGCTTGCTGACGTTAGCTAGTGGTTTAGTGTTGGCGGATTCCAGTGCGAATTCCGTATCCCAGCGTGATATCCCTGTGGTGACGTCCAGTGACGTGTACAAAAACATCTCCACCAACTATGTCAATGAATTCAATAATGAGTCCAAAAGTGACTTTAATCTTCCCCAGATCGGCATGGCGGGTGCCAATGTCCTGTCGCCGGAACAGGAATACCATATAGGGGAACAGATCATGAATGAGGCACGCCAGGCAGGCGTGATCCTAGATGACCCACTGGTGCATGAATACATAGACAACCTGGGCCATGATCTGTCTTCCCATAGCGGCGATCCGAATCTGCACTTTGAATATTTCGTAATCAATGATCCTGAGATCAACGCTATAACCCTTCCGGGTGGTTTCATAGGAGTATTCACCGGATTAATTCTGGATACCGACAACGAGGACGAACTGGCCGGAGTCATGGCGCATGAAACCAGCCATGTCACCCAGCGTCATATCGCACGTTCCGCTGAAGACCAGAAAAACCGCAGTCTGCTCAACATCGCGACAATGTTGGGTGCCATCGTGGTCGCAGCTGAATCTGGCGATCCCAACGTGGCCATGGGCACGCTAGCCACTGCACAGGGTTCCATTATCCAGCACCAGATCAATTTCACCCGTTCCCAGGAAGAGGAAGCTGATCGAGTCGGCATACAGACACTGGCACGCGCCGGTTTTCCGCCTGAGGGCATGATTGATTTCTTTAAAAAAATGCAGAGAAATTCTAGTCTCAACGGCTATAACCGCATCCCTGAATTTCTCCTGGATCACCCCCAAGACGCAACTCGCATGGCCTATCTGCAAGAGCGCGCGTTAAGCATGCATGTGCCGCCGCGGCCGGATAGCCGCAGCTATGCACTCATGAAAGCCCGTGTGCGCATATTGGTAAGTGATAATCCCGACAAGACACTGCAGTACTTCAAAGAAGGTATGGCTACCACCCACAGTTGGGACCAGGATGCCATGCGTTATGGGCTGGCGCTTGCAGACATACAGATGGGCCGTGATGCGGATGCCGTTAAGATCATGCTCGATTTATACGACAAATATAACGACGTGATTGCCTTTCGTATCGGCCTGGCAAATGCGCAGATGGCGGCAGGTAACATCCGCACGGCTAAAGCCACCTATCAGCAAGCTATGCAGTTATTTCCTGACAGCAGCCCGCTTGTCCTGAGCTATGCGAGCGACCTCATCGAGGTAAATCTGCCACAGGATGCGATCAGCCTGCTTATCCCCCAGTCATTACAAACCGACAGCAATCCGGAAGTAATACGTATGCTCGCCAAAGCCTATGACAAGGCCGGTAACTCGGCTGAATCCCACTACTACATGTCGGAATATTATTACATCACCGGTTTGCCGGCGGCGGCCGCCGACCAGTTACGCATCGCATTAGCGACTCCAGGAATCGACGGTATGCAGAAGCTGCGTTACAAAGCGCGTTTAGAACGCTTGCAGGCCTGGGGACGCGCCAACCGGCAATCGCTCGTCACAAAAAACACGCCCTGATCATGAGTGGTGTTTGTCCTTTAAACTGCTAGGATAAGCAGTCTCTATATCTTTGGAGTTTCAATGCCAGGCAATCCTGCCCTACGTCGGTGGCGGCTGTTCTTTATATGCCTCGCGGGACTGCTGCTGCTGGCAGGCTGCGCGTCCGTGCCACCGGATTACACCACCCAGACCAAGGATCCCTGGGAAAAGTTGAACCGCATCACTTATGCCTTCAACGACAAATTCGACAAGGCTGTTGCACGGCCGGTGGCCAAAACCTATGTGCGTGCCATGCCCCGTCAGGCCCGTAATGGCATACACAATTTTATCAATAACTTGGGATCGCCGGTTACGATCATCAATGACCTATTGCAAGGAAAATTTAAATACACCCTCAAGGATACCGGCCGCTTCCTGATTAACAGTACCGTAGGGTTGCTGGGTTGGTTCGATGTGGCCCAGCATGTGGGCCTGCCGGACCATAGTGCAGATTTCGGCGAGACTCTCGCAGACTATGGTGTAGCTTCGGGCCCCTATCTGGTGATCCCATTCCTCGGACCAAGTAGCGTGCGTGATGCAGGCGCCAAGATCCCGGATTATTATTATGCCAACCCCATTAAAAACAATATGCAACCCCGCTATCGTAATGCCTCGGCAATTATGAATGGCGTTGACACACGCGCTGGATTACTGGATCTGGACAGTACTATCGACAGTGCGTTTGACCCGTACACTTTCGTTCGCGACGCCTGGATACAGCATCGCCGTTATCAGCTCTACAATGGCAATCCGCCGGTGGAATATCCCGATTACCCTGATCTACCGCCGGGCGATTCTAATGACAGCAGCACCCCCAGCATCGCAAGCCATGTCGCGCCCGCAGCCGCGGATACTACATCAGCTCCTGCTGTTACTTCCCGGCAACCGCCTCCGTAAGCTTCGGCAGTGATTAATAATAACGGCGGTTTCAACCGCCGTTATTATTAATAATTTGTTGTGGTGTTCATGCCGCCAATGGCAGTAGTTTCTCCACATCACTAATGCGAGCGATCGCAATTGCCTGTGCAGGCACGCTACGAAAGCTCAGATGGCAGTTGCTGCGCTTGGCACGGCTGATCCATTCGATAAGCAACGCCAACCCGGCACTGTCGATGGCACTCACGCCGGAGAGGTCCAGTTGGATGGCATGCAGTTCTGCAAACAAGTGCTGGCTGGTAGCCAGTGCTTGAACTACGCTGTTGAAGTCCAGCCGGCCTTCTATGCGGAACCGTCCAGCGCCGATGTTCTCGAATGTCACCTTATCTGTTGTCATGAGCCGGTGCCTTGCATTTGTGGCGCAGGTCCTTTGTCGGCCTGTTCATTCAGGCGTTTGATCAGCTCATTCATGCCCTTCTGCTGAATCTCCGGGCCGAACTGATTCCGATAATTCATCACATAGGAGATTCCCTCGATTGTCACATCAAAGGCCTTCCAACCGTCCTTGGTGCGTACCATGGCGTAATCCACTTGTATCGGGGGTGCATCATTTGCCCTCGAAACCTTGCTGCGAACCATGGCGTGATCATCATTCGAGCTGCCGCGCCATGGCTCGACCTTGATATTGCTATCCGAGTAATTCCCCTTCAGCAGACCATTGGCGTAGCTGTGCACCAGATATTTATAGAATGCGCTCTGGAATTCCTGAAGTTGTGCAGCCGTGGCTGTGCGCCAATAGGGCCCCAATACCAAACGTGTAGCGTAACCGAGGTCAAAATGAGGCAACAGGATCTTCCCGATCAGGTCATAGAGTTCCTTCGGATGCTGCTTTAGTTCTGCACGCCTGCTGTTTATGGCAGCAAGCATCTGCGAGGCGGTTTGCTGGACTACCTGATCCGGAGCTTGAGGCGCAGATGCGGGACTATCCGCTGCCAGTACGGGTGTACATAGAAATATTGTGCTTATGACCGTGTATAACAAATATTTAGTACGCATCATTTACTCCCAGAAGATGCCTTGTTGAACAGGAACTGCCCGATCAAATTTTCCAAGATAATCGCCGATTGGGTAAATTGAATTTTGCTGCCATTCTTAAGAAATGTCTCGGATCCCCCCGGTGAGATGCCAATATACTGCTCACCCAGCAAGCCGGAGGTCAGAATGCTGGCGCTGGAATCATCTGGAATCTGGTTGAAACGCTGACTGATCTGGATGCTGACAATGGCGCTGAAGGTGCGCGGATCCAGATGAATTTCAGTGACACGACCTACGTTCACGCCCGCCATAGTGACCGGTGCACGTACTTTGAGACCACCCACATTCGTGAAGCTGGCGGTCACCGTATAACCGCTGGTATCGTTGTAGGCACGAATATTGGTGGTTTGCGTCGCCAGAAAAAACAGCGAGGCGAAACCGAGAATGATAAAAAGTCCGGTGCTAATCTCGATGGTGCGTGTCTGCCGCATGATTCAAACTCCGTGAAACAGTAAAGCTGTCAAAAGGTAATCCAGCGCCAATACAGCGAGTGAACTATTGACTACCGTACGTGTAGTCGCCTGACTCACACCCTCCGCTGTGGGAAGCGAATAATACCCTTCATATACGGCTATTAAGCTGATGGCTCCGCCAAATACGATACTCTTGATGACAACGCTTTTCAGAACGTCATCTATAAGATCCACATTCACACGCATCTGGGACCAGAAGGCACCCTGGTCCACGCCCATCAAATCCACGCCCACATAATAACCACCCAGGATGGCGACGACGCAGAAAATCATGGTGAGCAGCGGAACTGAAACTGCGCCAGCAATAAAACGTGGTACCACGATGCGCCTGATCGGATTTACTGCCATCATTTCCATGCCGGCGAGTTGCTCCGTGGCACGCATCAGGCCGATCTCGGAAGTGAGTGCGGTACCGGCCCGACCGGCAAACAGGAGCGCTGTCACCACCGGACCGAGTTCGCGCAATATCGACAGCGCAACACCTGTGCCCAAGGCAGCGGTCGCGGCAAATTTGACGAGTACATGGTAGCTTTCAAGAGCCATCACCATGCCGATGAACAAGCCGGATACCATAATGAGCACCAGCGACATGGCGCCTACGGAGTAGATCTGTAGCCAGACGATCCGCCAGCGCAGCAACGCTTTCGGTGTATAGCTCAGCAAACGTAACAGAAACAGGAAGCTGGCGCCCATGCCCTGCAAGAAGTCGAGCGCAATATAATAAATTTCATGCAGCAAAAAACGCATCAGGCCGGCTCCTCACCCAGTAGCTGGCTGGCGTAGTCCGGCGCCGGGTAGTGGAACGGAACCGGTCCATCCGCCAGCCCCTTCATAAACTGCCGCACCCAAGCGGATTTATTCCGGCCCAGTTCCTCCGGTGTGCCGTAGGCTACCACCTTGCCATCGGAGATGAGGTAGCTGTGATCCGACACCGCAGACACTTCCTCCACATCGTGTGACACTACGATACTCGTCAGGCCAAGGCTGTCGTTGAGCGTGCGGATAAGGCGCACGATCACACCCATCGAGATGGGATCCAGTCCGGTGAATGGCTCGTCGTAAAAAATGATTTTTGGATCCAGCACGATGGCGCGTGCCAGTGCCACGCGTCGCGCCATGCCGCCGGATAGTTCCGTGGGCATCATATCGGCCGCACCCCGCAATCCTACCGCCTGCAGCTTCATCAGCACGATGTGCCGGATGAGGCTTTCCGGCAAGTGGGTATGTTCACGCAGTGGAAATGCCACGTTCTCATACACAGTGCTGTCGGTAAACAATGCGCCATTCTGGAACAAGAAGCCCATCTGGGTGCGCAGTTCGTAAAGCTCATCCGTGGACAAGCGTGCGACGTTCTTACCCTCCACCATTACCCGCCCGCGATCCGGCAGCACCTGGCCAGTCATGATGCGCAGCAGCGTCGTCTTGCCGGTGCCGCTGGGCCCCATGATCGCAGTGATTTTGCCACGGAGGATGCTAATCTTCAGGCGGTCAAAAATGGCCTTGTTGCCAACCCGGTATTTGAGACCGGAGATTTCGACCACGTTATCGTTAATTTTGTTCACTTCGGTCATCATGGCCGTATCCCCTGGCATCAAAAACTTTGAGCTCCGCCACCCCGGTAATGAAACCGGTTTAGACTAGACGGTCTAGTCTAATTTTGAATGATTGCCACGTCAACTTAATTCGAAGACGCTCGGTATTCCTCACAGCGACTGCCAAGCAGGTTACGGGCTCTAGTACCCGTTCTGAACGCCATCTATGCACTCTCAGACCGCTTTCTCCATCTGGTCCGTGTAGGCGCCTGCACAGGCGGAACTGTTGAAGTGCGCCCGTTTAAAAAATGCCTTTTGCCCCGCTCCCCAGTTGGCCTCATGACCACGCCAGACCTCCATCGCTGGAGCCTGCAAAGCTCGGCCATATGAAAATGACAGTTTCCAAGGATGATGCCCCAGCGCATTCATCGCATTGAGATGCGCGGTCGCCAGTTCGGCACTTTGACCGCCGGACAAGAAAACAATACCCGGCACTGCCGCGGGTACACGGCGTTTGAGAAGCTTGATTGTATCCTTGGCCACCACATCAACGCTGGCCTGTTTTGGACATTGCATGCCACTGATGACCATGTTGGGCTTGAGCAGCATGCCCTCCAGAGCTACCCGATGAATATAGAGTTCATCGAATACAATTTTGAGAGTTACGCCACTCACATCGGCACAGCGCTCAAGCGTGTGCGCACCATCCATCAGCACTTCCGGCTCTACGATCGGCACCAGTCCCACTTCCTGGCATAGGGCCGCGTAGCGGGCCAGTGCTTGGGCATTGGCTCGCAGGCAATACTCCGTGGGTGTATCAGCAGCTATCTCAATCACTGCGCGCCACTTCGCAAAACGCGCACCCAAGCGATGATAGTCCTGCAGACGCTCACGCAAACCATCCAGGCCTTCTGTGATCTTCTCGCTTGGATTGCCGGCCAGCGCTTTCGCGCCCTTGTCCACCTTGATCCCCGGCACTACCCCTTTGCCGTGCAGGTAATCAGCGAAGGGCACACCCGACTTGGTCTTCTGGCGGATTGTTTCGTCATACATGATCACGCCACTGATGAATTGCTCCACTCCGGGCGTGGTAAATAACATTTCCCTGTAGACTCGGCGGGTCTCTTCCGATGACGTTACGCCGATCGCTTTGAAGCGCTTCTCGATAGTACCGGTACTTTCATCAGCGGCAAGAATGCCTTTGTTATCCTTGACCAGGGTATGGGCTATACGTTCCAGTTCCGGTAAATTCATATGAATATGGCCTCCAACTTAAATCCATAGTGAGCAATTCACTGCTCGGTGTGTGTACCGAGCACTGGCAAATGCAGATTGGAATTTTATCAGATGACGCCTTAGCGGGCACACACGGCGCCTGCCTGCATTTTAAAGATTGGTGGGCCGTGGGCGATTCGAACGCCCGACCAACTGGTTAAAAGCCAGCTGCTCTACCGGCTGAGCTAACGGCCCGAATATTCTGGACTAGGTTCCTGCGTTTTTGGCTATGCCATGACCGAGTAGGTCGAATCATGGTCCGTCTTTCAGTGTCTTTCTGTGAAGGCGCGCATGATAGCCTATATCGACTCGAATACAACCCATCAGAAATACGCCGTAGGATCAGGAATGCCAGCTTCCCTGAAACCCTGCTTTCGCAAACGGCAGCTATCGCAAACTCCGCAGGCACGTCCCTGGGGATCAGCGCTATAACATGACACTGTTAAAGCATAATCCACTCCCAGCGCCAATCCGCGGCGGATAATTTCCGACTTGGAGAAATTCAATAACGGCGTATGGATACGGAATGGACGGCCTTCCACACCAGCTTTGGTGGCAAGATTCGCCAGGCCTTCGAAGGCCTGGATAAATTCCGGGCGACAATCCGGATAACCGGAATAATCCACTGTGTTGACGCCGATGAATATATCCTGAGCGCCCAATACTTCAGCCCAGCCGAGCGCCAGAGTTAGAAACAAGGTATTCCGGGCGGGAACGTAGGTTGATGGTATGCCTTCGGATGGCTGTGTCGGAACCGCGATGCGTATATCGGTCAGCGCCGAACCACCGATTGTCGAAAGATCCAGCGTCAAGGTCTTATGCTCGGCGGCGCCAAGTACCTTTACCATCCGTATAGCGGCCGCAAGCTCGATGCTGTGACGCTGACCGTACGCTACACTCAGTGCATAACAGGCATAGCCGTCTCGCTTTGCGATGGCGAGTGTGGTGGCAGAATCCAGCCCGCCAGACAACAGTACAACCGCTTTTTTCATTGATCCAAACTATGCATTGGTCAATGACCCGGCTCATTGCCCCAAAGATACTTATGCAATTGCATCTGCAAACGTACTGGTAACCGATCCGCAAGAATCCAGTCGGCTAATTCAACTGCCCTTAACTGCTCATGACTCGGTGAAAACAACACCTGGCACAGCTCAGACAGTTTATGTTCCTGCAGCATCTGCCGTGCCCATTCGTAATCGTCGCGATGGCAGATAACGAATTTCACCTGATCTTGTTTGCGTAAGTGTGAAATATTCGCACACAGATTCTGATGGCATTCGCCCGATCCCGGCGTCTTCAGATCCATGACCCGTATCACGCGCGGATCCGTAGCGGCAATCGGTAGAGAACCACCAGTCTCGATGGATACACGATAACCGGCATCACATAGGCACATGAGTAGACTTAAGCAATTTTTCTGCGCCAGTGGTTCACCACCTGTGACAGTCACGTAGCGCGGTGAATATTCCGCTACACGCATTAGCACGCTTTCGATGCTCGTCCACTCTCCGCCATGGAAAGCATAGGCTGTATCGCAATACTGGCAGCGCAAGGGGCAGCCAGTCAGGCGCACGAACACAGTTGGCCAGCCAACACTATCGGCTTCGCCCTGGATGGAATAAAAGATCTCGGTGATTCTCAGCCGCTGGTCCGCGGGCAGTGCATCACGCTGCGGTTTCACCGGCATAACTGAAGCGTTCAATGAGCGTCTCTATAAATCAATGCCCTTCTTTGCGCATACGGTCAAGTCTTTGCTTAGCCAGCTTTGCAACACTGGTGCCTGGATATTGCTTGATGACGCTTTCGAGCGCCTTGCGAGCAGCTTTGTATTTTCGCATTTCGTATTGCGAATAGCCGATCTTCAGCAGCGCAGCCGGCGCCTTGTTGGAATTTGGATAACCCTGGATCACCGCCTGGTAATTGACCAGCGCGCCCTGGAAATCGCTCATTTGATAATGGGACTCACCCATCCAGAATTCCGCATTGGGAACCAGAGGACTTTGTGGATATTGCTGGATGAAATTGGTGAACCCATTGATGGCATCTTCGTAACGGCCCTGTTTGAGAAGGCTGAAATTCTGCTGATACGCCGCCTGATCACCACCAGCCGCTGTTGTTCCTGTAGGTGTCCCTGCGGTCGGAGCCAAAGTCGTCGCACCACCGTTGCCGGCAGATGCGGCACTCGAGCCCAGACCAAGTTCCAACTTCTGCAATCGCTTGTCGAGATCGGAATACAGATCTCGCTGCTGCTTAATACTCAGCTGCTGATCGTGCTGCAGCACCTGAATGTCGCCGCGCAGCTCGTCCACCTGTTGTTGCAGACTCTCCTGATTTTGCGACAAATTCACCAGACTCTGATTGTTGAAAACCCGATCGAGCCGGCTGACGCGAGCCTCGAGCTGTTGCTGGTGGGATAGGATCTGCTGTTGTCTGATATACACGGGGTCATCGGGTCGCACCGTCATGCAACCGGCCACAAGCGCGGTCAGCCCGATTGCCAGCAGCGCGATGCCATATCGCGATTTCATTGGTTTAGATACACCAGCACTGCGCGACGGTTCAGGTGCCAGCAAGCTTCATTGTGTTCATGGCAAACAGCGTGAGCCTCACCGTAACTAACGGTGCTGATTTGATCCGGATTCACGCCCTGGAACAGCAGGAACCGACGCACCGATTGCGCGCGGCGATCGCCCAATGCGATGTTGTACTCCCAGGTTCCGCGCTCATCGGTATATCCCTCGATGCGGATCTTCTGGTTCGGATTGGCGATCAGATATTTTGCGTGCGCAGTGAGCAGGTCGAGGAACTCCGGCTTGATATTGCTCTTGTCGAAATCAAAATACACAACCTTCTTGTAGAGAATGTTGCTGGGGTCGTCCAACGGACTGATCTGCGTCTGGGCCGGTGCAGGTAGCGTGGAAGCCTCAGGTGCCGCACTGGAGGGTGCAGCATTTGTTGTTACAGCAGGCACGGTCACTGGCTTGACCGTTTTAGCACACCCGACGGCAAACAAGGCCACCGCAAGTGCCATACAACCAAAACGCAGAATCTTCATGTCTTTCTCCTTTCGATTAAAACGGTGTTTTTAAGAATTAGTAGCTTTCTATTGTGACAGGAATGGGCCCCAAACGGGAGCATGCAGGCTCATACCCGTTTGCGATTCCGATAGACGCTCATGCACTTGGCCGTCCACAGAAACCTCCGCCAGCACGCCCCGATCTCGGTAATTGGCCTCATAAATGATCATGCTGCCGTTAGGTGCGAAGCTTGGTGACTTGTCCAAGTCGCCATCCGTCAGGGTCAGCAGTGCACCGGTATTCAGATTCATGACTGCTATGTGCAGTTGGCCGTTTTCACGGTGCACCATGGCCAGGGTCTGGCCATCGGGCGAAATGCGGGCCCGCGCATTGTAGTTGCCGTCGAAGGTGATGCGTTCGGGCCTTCCGCCATTGAGGTTCACCTTGTAGATCTGCGGACTGCCGCCCCGGTCGGAAGTGAAGTACAGGCTTTGACCGTCAGGTGACCAGGCTGGTTCAGTATCAATGGCGTCCGAATGGGTAATGCGCCGCAGCGCGTGGGTAGACAGGTTCATTACATAAATATCAGGGTTGCCCGGTGAAGATGACAGCACCAAGGCCAGCGACTTGCCATCCGGTGAGAACACCGGTGCGCTGTTAAGCCCCGGCCGTTCCGACAAAAGCTCACGCCGCCCCGTATAGATGTTCTGCCAATAAATAGCCGGACGCTGATTTTCAAAAGACACATAGGCAATATATTTACCGTCCGGCGACCAGTCCGGTGACATGATGGGCTCGTTGGAGGTGAACACCGTTTGTGGATTGGCACCATCCGAATCCGCCACCACTAGAGCATAGTGGCTATCCTTGCCAGCTCTGCCCGAAACTTCCACATAGGCAATGCGTGTGGCGAACGCGCCACGCTGACCCGTCAGTTTCTGGTAAATCAGATCACTGATCTTGTGGGCGGTCCAGCGCAAACTCTGGGGTGTCGTAAGTACACTCAGGCCCAAGAGCTGCTGGCTGGTGTACACATTGAACAACTGAAACTCCACCTGGTAATTACCGCTGCCGGCGGGTTTGATGCGGCCAATCACCAAGTCGTTCACTGCCAGTATCCGCCAATTGGTGAAGTTGATGGCACTGGCTTCAGTAGGTTTCTCCAGCATGGACTTGACGGGAATTGCCTTGAATAGCCCGCTGCGGGTCAGATCAGCGCTGATGACCGCAGCCACATCGGTCGACGGTGCCGGACCCTGTACCTGCCAGGCAAACGGCACGATGGCCACCGGTACGGCAGTGTTCACTCCGCGGGTAACGGTAATCTCCAGCGTCGCGTGCGAAGCTGCCAGTGGCAGCAAGGCCAATCCGATAATCAATAAAAATTTACGCCGCATACTTAATTCCCTGGGTTGCATCCCGGACAAAATGTTATGGTCAAACTGCGGTCGAATATCGATGGATCCGGCGGTGGCGGCAAAGGTGAGGATTGATACACCGCATTCACGATTGACTGGCGAACTGCGTCATCGCCATTACATACACCAACAGTAGCGTTCGTTACTGTACCACCTGGAACTTGCTGTACATCAACAATGCATTTTAAATTATCTGGCGCTGTTGGTGGTTTGACCCAATTGTTTTCAATTTTTTGTGTGATCAGCGCCGCCCATTGCTGGTTGTAGCTGGCTCTTTTAGCTTCCAAAGCATTCTGCTCAGCGTTGATTTCGCGTTTCAATTCGGCCTGGCGGCGTGCATTTTCGGCACTCTTGCGTTTTTTAGACTGGGCAGTAGCCTCTGCCTTGAGTTTCGCAAGCCGATCCTGTTCCGCCTTGGCCTGTTTCTGAAGATCCGCTAGCTTCTGGTCGAGCGCCTGCTGGGCCGCCGCCTGCTGTTGTTTTAGCTGAGCAACTTTCTGTTCCTCCTGCTCACGCTCGTTTTTGGCGGCCGCAGCCTGCTGCTGCAGTTGGCGGGCCGCGTCCTGTTTCTGTTTATCCTGCGCCTGCAACAGCGCCATCTGCTGCTGTATAAGCTTCTGATCCACCACCGTAGCTTGCACCGGCTGGACGATATCGCCCTTGCCACCTAAGGATGGCAAGGTTGAATTAGTCCAATGGATACTCAATACCAGTAATACTACGAATGCCGCATGCAACAGCACTGAGTAAATCCAAGGTAACAGGCGTTGGGTGCTGGTTTCCATAAGCGCTGCCGTCATGGTTTGCCGGTGATTTCCACACGCGGCACATCATTGGGGTTGGTTTCGAGACCCACACTCGGAGCGCCAGCCGCCTGCAGCAGTGTCATACCAAGCAGCACTGAATCATAACGGGCATCCCGGTCGCCACGCACAACAACGTGTGTATCCGGTCTCAGTTTCAGGACCGCGGCAACCGTGGCCACCACCAGCTGCGCATCGATGGGCTGACCGGGATGGGCGCCGATATTCAGGTAATACTTGCCATCGGCAGTCACCGTCAATATTACCGGCGTCTCATTGGCCTTGATATCCAGGGGTTTGGCGCTGGCTTTGGGCAGGTTCACTTTCACGCCCTGGCTCAGCAGCGGCGCGGTCACCATGAAGATGATGAGCAGCACCAGCATCACATCGATGTACGGCACCACATTGATCTCGCTCATCAAGCGCCGTTTGTTGCGCCGCCCGCTCATGTTTGCTTAAACCTGGACGCCAGCGCGTGAACCCACGTGCCGTTGCAGGATGGTGGAGAACTCATCCAAGAAACTGTCGAAACGGGTCTCCAGCCGCTCCACATGATTGGCGAAACGGTTATAGGCAATCACCGCCGGGATGGCGGCAAACAGGCCCATGGCGGTGGCAATCAGCGCCTCGGAGATGCCGGGCGCCACCATGGCGATAGTGGCCTGTTGCACGTTACCCAGGCCGTGAAAGGCATTCATGATGCCCCAGACGGTACCGAACAGGCCCACATACGGGCTGGTGGAGCCCACGGTTGCCAGGAACGCCAGGTGTTCTTCCAGCCGATCCACTTCCCGAATCTGGGCGACACGCATGGCCCGGCGTGAACCTTCGATGATCATGCCCTGGGCATCACCCTGTTTGCGCAGGCGCGCGAATTCGCCGAAGCCGGCCTCGAAGATGCTCTCCATGCCGCTCTCGGCCCCGGAACCGCTGATCTCCTTGTAGATGGCGGCAATCTCGCCTCCGGACCAGAAGCGTTTTTCGAAGGTGTCGGTCGCCGTGCGCGCTTCCTTGAGCATGCGGTGCTTGCGGAAGATCACCGCCCAGGATGCCAGCGAGGCCAGCACCAGGATTAGCAGCACGAATTTCACTACCAGACTGGCATGCAGGGCAATTTCGAGGAAGGATTCTTGACCATTCATGTTATGCAAGCTCCGCCACAATCTCCCGTGGCAAGGGTTTGGGTTTAAGTGTCACACTATCCACGCACGCGGTCCGTACTTGGGCAGTACACACCAGTGCATTTTCATTCGAGGCATCAATAATTGCCTGATCAAACATCATGCTGGCACGTTTGATATCCGTAACTTTCACGCTCACCGTCAGCTCATGGTTGAAGCACGCTGGCCGATGGAACGCAAGTCGCATGCCGACCACCACAAACTGGACGCCGAGACGCGCGCGCAAAACGTCCTGCTCAAACCCCAGATGCCGCAGCCATTCGGTTCGGCCCCGTTCCAGGAATCTGAGGTAGTTGGCGTGATAGACCACGCCACCAAAATCCGTGTCCTCGTAATACACGCGTACCGGCCAGGTGAAAGCACTATGGGATTCTGCTGTCGCTTTTGCACTGCCCGCCTTGTGACCCTGTGCAGCACGCCCGGTTCCCCTGTTCACCGCTTCATGCCTGTGTACCATCAAAAAGATCTGCAGCAGGATCACGCGGTGGTGGTTTCATACCAAAATGCTGATAGGCTGTTTTGGTGGCCATACGTCCACGCGCAGTACGCATCAGGAACCCCTGCTGGATCAGGAACGGCTCCAGCACGTCTTCGATGGTGCCGCGCTCTTCACCGATGGCGGCCGCCAGGCTTTCCACGCCTACCGGGCCACCATCGAATTTTTCGATGACCGCCAATAACAATTTACGATCCAGCATGTCAAAGCCATGCACGTCCACATCCAGTAGGTCCATGGCTTGGTGGGCGATTTTGGCACTGATCTTTCCGTCCGCCTTGACCTCGGCGAAATCCCGGACGCGCCGCAATAGCCGGTTGGCGATACGCGGCGTGCCGCGGGAACGGGTGGCGATCTCGCGGGCGCCTTCAGGATCGATACTCAGAGCCAGGATGCGTGCCGAACGAGTGATGATGTGGGTCAGTTCTTCGTGGCTATAGAATTCCAGGCGTTGCACGATGCCGAAGCGATCGCGCAATGGTGAAGTCAGTAAGCCGGCACGAGTGGTGGCTCCCACCAGCGTGAACGGCGGCACGTCCAGTTTAAGGGAGCGAGCCGCCGGGCCTTCCCCGATCATGATGTCGAGCTTGTAATCCTCGAGAGCGGGATACAGCACTTCCTCTACGATTGCGCTCAGCCGGTGGATCTCATCCACAAACAGTACGTCACGTGGTTCGAGATTAGTGAGCAACGCCGCCAGATCACCGGGACGCTCGAGCACCGGCCCCGATGTCTGGCGCAGGTTCACTCCCAGCTCATGGGCGATGATGTGCGCCAGCGTGGTCTTACCGAGGCCCGGTGGACCGAAGATGAGCACATGATCCAGCGCCTCGCCGCGTTTTTTGGCGGCCTGTATGAAGATCTCCATCTGTGCGCGCACCGCTTGTTGGCCTATGTAATCGGCCAGCGTGCGCGGCCGGATGGCGCGGTCCAGGACCTCGTCTTCGGGGCTGCTTTTAGCTGTCATCACGCGTTCGATCGACATAAATACCCACTAGCCGCGTGCTGCGTTCTGCAATGCGCGACGGATGAATTCCTCGCTGCTGATACCGGATTCCGGTATGGCCTGCAGCATGCGGGTGGCTTCCTGGGGTTTGTAGCCCAGACTGACCAGTGCCGACAAGGCTTCCTCACGCGGATTCATATCGGCCATGCCGGCGCCCCGGTTACCCGCGGCCTCGTCCAGCCGGTCGCGCATCTCCACCACCAAACGTTCGGCGGTCTTCTTGCCGATCCCCGGCAGGCGTGTGAGTGCCACCGTGTCATTATCCCGCACACTGCGCACGAAACTGTCCACACTCACGCCAGAAAGGATAGTGAGCGCCAGGCGCGGACCGACGCCGTTTACGCGGATCAGCGCCCGGAACAGGCGGCGCTCGGTCTCGGTGCCGAACCCGAATAGGATATGTGCGTCCTCGCGTACCACCAGATGGGTATACAGCAGCACTTCGGCGCCGGTATCCGGCAGATCGTAAAAGGTGGACATGGGCGCCTCCACCTCGTAACCCACGCCATGCACATCGACCAACAGATGCGGTGGCTGGCGATGCAGGATAAGACCACGCAGGCAACCGATCATCGCCACCCCCCCTGCCCAGCCGCGAGTCGCAGTCGCAGGGTACGACCGTGGGCGTGGCAAATGGCCACCGCCAAAGCATCGGCGCTATCCGCCTGCATGCGGCCCTGCAACCCGAGAAGAATCTTCACCATATGCTGCACCTGCTCCTTGCCGGCGCTGCCCTTGCCGGTGAGGGCCAGTTTAACCTCACGCGGTGTGTATTCATGCACGGGTAGCTCATACTTCAGCGTCGCACAAATGGCGGCAGCGCGCGCCTGCCCGAGCTTGAGGGCGCTGTCGGCATTCTTGTGTACGAAAGCTTTCTCAACTACCACCTCCATGGGCCTGAATTCCTCCGCTAATGCCGCCACACCAAAAAATATCTCGCGTAAGCGCTGTGTTAATTTACCGCCGGTGGTGCGTATGCAGCCGCTGGCAACATGTTTCAGCGTCTGACCCTCGCTATCAACCACCCCATAACCTGTGAACAGGGAACCGGGGTCAATTCCAAGGATTCTGATGGCGCGCTTCACTCAAGTCCGGTAGTCATGATGCTTGCAGAACCTCATCGGAGAATTCGGCGTTTGAATAGACTGTCTGGACATCATCGAGGTTTTCCAGCGCTTCCAGCAACTCCAGCACGGCTTGTGCCTGCTCGGTATCCAGTTGTACAGAGACCGATGCGCGCATCGTGATTTCCGCCGATACGGCTTTCAAGCCGGTTTTCTCCATTGCTTTCATAACCGCATGAAAGGCCGCTGGATCCGTCAACACTTCGAAGCCCTGATCGCTGTTGATTACATCTTCCGCGCCTGCATTCAGGGCAGCTTCCATGAGTTTATCTTCACTGAAGCTGGTATCAAATAAAAGCACACCACATTCATTAAACAGATAACCTACGGAACCGTCAGCACCCAGATTACCCCCATGTTTCGAGAACGCATGGCGCACTTCGCCGACGGTGCGGGTACGGTTATCCGTCAGGCAATCCACAATGATGGCTACGCCACCCGGTCCGTAGCCTTCGTAACGTATCTCATCGTAAGCCTGATCTTGTGATTCACCAGAACCGCGTTTGATAGCACGCTCGATAGTCTCACGGGTCATGTTGGCAGTCAGTGCTTTATCCACTGCCAGCCTGAGACGTGGATTGGTGTCCGGGCTCGGATCACCGTGGCGCGCAGCGCTGGTTATTTCGCGAATCAGGCGCGTGAACAGCTTACCGCGCTTGGCATCCTGAGCATTCTTGCGATGCTGAATGTTTGCCCACTTGCTGTGGCCCGCCATGCAATAACCTCTCCCCTCGCATTTCAGAACGAGAGGTTCAAGCCGACCATGAAAGTGCTGTCCAGGGTCAGTGTGCTGGTGCCAGTGAAGGCTACTGAAATATGCCGATAGCCTACATATAATTCTGCGTTGCGTAGAATCTCATAACCGGCGTTCACGCCGTATTGCAAATAACGATCAGCATTGTTGAACGATACAATCTTAGGAGCGTAATAGAGTTCGCCGCCGATGGTAAAACGATTGTAGCTTGGCCAGGTATAGTTGAAACGTCCACCGAGCCCCAGTACTGTGCCGTTTCCAATGTTTTGCTTGGGGCTGATGAAAAACAACTTACCACCCACGGCAAAAATGAATGGTGAACCTACCGGATTGGAATCTCCCACCACCATAAGGCCAGCGCTGCCGATATCCACCTGATCGGTATGGTGAAGATAACCGAGGTCGCCTTCCAATCCGGTACTGGTGAGGCTGGTGGAGAAATTTACGGATGCGGCATTGCTACCCAGATTGATGTCCAGATTATCCGCCTGTACGGCAAATGCTGTGGCAGCCAACGCTAGAAATAGGCCTGTACTGCGTAACATCATGGGGAATCTCCTGTGGCATGGAATACGGCTGATGAAAGTATATTTATATATGATAGCGTTAAATGCATGAATCCTGCAGCTTTTTAACAGTAATGATAGGGCAGTACCATCCTTTTCAGCCGCGTTGTCAGCAGCCGCAGCGATAAATATCAACGATTGCCTGGCTATCGAGACTGTTACAACTGGATGTTATTCGATTATCGCCGCTGGTTTTATTGCCGGTTGTAACTTTTCGACGTTATTCAATTATGTGAACCCTGCTTACCCGCCGTCTAATCAATGCTTGTTATACGGACCGGTTATTGCTCACAAGCTTCCAACAGGCATGGGTTATTGCTGGCGAGGGCCCAGAGTCTGGCAGGTGATCCTTGCGTGCATGACTTATACTAGGTATCGGCCAAAGGCGAAAACGAGGAACAGGTCATCCGAGGTCAGCCCAGCAAACAGCCCCAACCTGCCATCGCCGTCCGCATCAGTCGGTTCATCGGTTACACATTGCTATCGGTTATTCCCTTCTTGGTAGCAGGTCTGATTGTCTGGCACCAACGGCATGCACCCGCCGATCCTGTGATGCTTATCGACAAAGTCAACTTGATACCCATTAAACCGCCCTCAGCTGCGGCCTTGGAAAATATTTTCACCAGTCAGGATTATTCATGGCCACCCCAGGATACGGTGCCGCCATACGCTATCGAAACACTGCCTTACGGGCTCGACACCCTCGACAAGCGGGTGAAGAAAACAGTTTTTTTCCGTGCGCTGCTGCCCATGGTACTGGCTGAAAATCTGCGCATCTGGCGCCAGCGGGAATTTATACTGCAGCAATTCGGTCGGGGTGTCATTGATCCGCAATCCGATGCCGGCCAGGAAATGCTCGCCATCGCTGTCCAATACCATGTCGATGGCGACCTGAACGATCCGAAAGTACGCGAGACTCTTCTCAACCGGGTCGATACCGTACCGGTAGCGCTGGTTCTGGCCCAGGCAGCCCAGGAAAGCGGTTGGGGTACATCACGCTTCGCACTGGAAGGCAATAACCTTTTCGGCATCTGGACCTGGGATTCTGACCAGGGCAGTGTGCCTGTGAATCGCGCAGATGATGCCAACCATTTGGTGCGTGTCTATCCGGACATACAGACCTCGGTGCGAGCCTACCTGAACAATATCAACGTTGGTTTCGCATACGTAGATTTCCGTGTACTGCGTGCCCAGATGCGCGCCACTGGCAAACCACTCGATGCTTTGCAGCTCGCGGGCGCGCTCAACCGTTATTCGATAACAGGAGCTGCTTATATCGAGAATATACGCACCATGATTCGCAGTAACGAGCTCAGCAGACTTGCCAACCTATCGCTTGCGAATGTGGGTGGTTAATCGAATCAATGTTTGAATAAACCATGGGACTTGTTTGAACTGATATCTATCTTGAAAGCCGAAACTACTGTGGATTTCGTTTTTTTATAGATGCCTGCCCTAGGCAGGCGGCAGCAGCCACATGTGGCTGTACCAGAAATAACGGCCATCCACGAGTGCTGTGCAATTGTAACGGCTGCGTCCAACTTCCAGCTCCTGCTTCGCCTGCAAGCTGAACTGTGTCTTGGCTGAATCCAGCCAGTGAATGGGCATGGGCGGGCCGTTCAGATAACAATGCAGCGCATCCGCTGGCAGCGCATCAGGTACCAAGGTAACCGTCAGTTGTGGTGGGTTATTGTGCGTAATCAAAGGATTCCACGGTTCAATCTCCCTGATGGGTAGCGGCAAACTTTGCGCCTTCAAGCTGAAACTAGCCAGGTCGCTGTAGTGCTCCTCGATGGGAAAACGCGGCAGAGCACGCGGATCCAGTGGCGCGCTCAGAACTCCCGCTTCCTGGCCGAATGCCACGAAACCCAGACCATTCACCAGTTCAGCCAGATCCTGGTCATATTCACCGTAGGGGTATGCGAAAAGTTTTGGAGAGGTGTTGGTGTTTGGACCGAGTTCCGCCTGCAGACGCTCCTGCGCCTGCAGGATGTCCTTGCGCATGCGATCCGCCCAGGCCAAATCGGTTTCCCCCTTGAGTCTGAATGGCAGATGCGCATGGTCCACCGTATGATCACCAAAGTTTGCCCCGTGCTTGGCCATCTCGCGCAATTCATCCCAGCTCATGTAATCCGGGAGGTGCTGGTCGACTGCGGCGGTGCTAACAAACAACGTGAACGGCCAGCCCCGGGTCTTCAGCCGTGGATAGGCGTTGATGTAAGCTGATTGGAAGGCATCATCGATAGTGATCGCCACCACATGATCAGGGATAGGCGTGTGTGTTTTTAGATAGTCCACGATCTTCGGCAGTGGCCACACCTGGTAATGGTTCTTGGCCAGCCAATTCAATTGCGCATCGAACTGATCCAGGCGAATATTGGTGGAAGGATAGCGGTCATCGCCAAAACGGTGATAGATGAATACCACCGCGTGAGATGGCACGGCACACCAGACCATGGCCGGCCATAACAGTAATACGCTCAGGATGTTGGCGAGTCGTTTTCGCATCTCGTACGTAATCCTCTCACCGCACTAGTATCCAAGCAAGAAAATAATAGACGCCTGAAAGCGACTTTCTCGAATTATACAAAGCCTATATTCATCGATTGATGGCGTGGATGGCGTGTTTGTCCACCGCCAGGGAGGCTTCGTGCATGGCTTCCGAGAGTGTCGGATGGGCGTGGATGGTGCGCTGGATGTCCTCGGCGCTGGCGCGGAATTCCATGGCAAGGACTGCTTCGGCAATCATCTCGGAAGCCATGGGTCCTAAAATATGCACGCCGAGTATCTCATCGGTATCTGCGTGGGCCAGGATCTTCACCATGCCGGTGGCGGCTTCCATAGCCTTGGCCCGGCCATTGGCGGCGAATGGGAAGCTGCCTGCTTTGTATTTGATGCCCTGTTTCTTGAGTTCCTCTTCGGTCTTGCCCACCCAGGCGATCTCCGGCCAGGTATAAATGATCGAGGGGATCACTTCGTAATTCATCTCCGCGACTTTGCCGGCCATCAGGTCCGCCACCATCACGCCTTCTTCCGAGCCCTTATGGGCCAGCATGGGCCCACGCACACAATCACCGATTGCCCAGATGTTCTTGATGCCGGTATGGCATTCTTCGTCCACTTGGATGAATCCGCGCTGATCCAGCTTCACACCTGTGCCCTCCTCCAGCAGATTTGATGTCGCCGGCCGGCGTCCCACAGCCACGATCAACTTGTCAACGACAATGTCATGTTTACCGTCCTTATCCTCGTAATGCACGCTGATGCCAGCTTTGCCTTTGTCCGTACCGGTGACTTTCGCCCCCAGGCGAATATCCAGTTCTTGCTTCTTGAATTCCCTTGCGGCCGCCTGGCCGATCTGCTGATCCGCCATGAACAGGAAATTATCCATGGCCTCGAGAATGGTCACCTGGGAACCAAGCCGCTGCCAGACACTGCCCAGCTCCAGCCCGATAACGCCGCCACCGATGACGCCCAGACGCTTGGGGCTATTGGCAAATTCCAACGCACCCCACGAATCCACGATGTCCTTACGGTCGAAGGGCGCGATTTTCAATTCCACCGGCTCGGAGCCGGTTGCCAGCACGATGTGTTTGGCTTCGAGGATTTCCTTCTGCTTCGGGTCATCGAAAGCCGTCACTTCCACATTGCCATTCTTGAGCAGGCGCGCGGTGCCTCGGATGCCGGTGACATTGTTGGACTTGAAGAGCGCCGCGATACCACCGGTGAGATTGCTGACGATCTTGGCTTTGCGCGCCTGCATCACTGCCACATCCATGTGTGGATTGCCGACGTTGATGCCGTGGGCAGCAAATTCATGCTGCGTCTTATGAAACATCTCCGAGGATTCCAGCAATGCCTTGGAAGGGATGCAGCCGGCGTTCAGGCAGGTACCGCCAAAGGCATGCTTGCCGTCCAGGCTTTTCCAGTTATCCACGCAGGCGGTCTTGAGTCCGTTCTGGGCAGCGCGGATGGAACACACATAGCCGGCCGGGCCGGCACCGATGACGACGACATCAAATGATTGGCTCATTGCGGGTTTCCTTTCTTGATAATCCCCCTCATCCAGCTCCCCCCCTGGAAGGGGGAAGAAGGGACAAGGAGTTAAGGATCATATCTGTAAAAGCAGCCGTGCTGGATCTTCCAGCTGTTCCTTGATTGAAACCAGAAACAGTACAGCCTCGCGTCCATCCACGATGCGATGATCGTAGGTGATGGCGATGTACATCATGGGCCGTACCACAACCTGGCCATCCACCACGACGGCGCGTTCCTTAATGGCATGCATGCCAAGGATTCCGCTTTGGGGTGGATTGATGATGGGTGTCGAAAATAGCGAACCGAACACTCCACCATTGGTGATGGTGAAGGTGCCACCGGTAAGCTCCTCCAGGGTTATCTTGCCATCGCGCGCGCGTGAGGCCATGTCCGTAAGGGATTTCTCGATCTCGGCAAAGCTCATCTGGTCGGCATCGCGCAGCACTGGCGTCACCAGGCCACGCGGCGTGGACACCGCCACGCTGATATCCCAGTAGTCGTGATAGATGATGTCATTGCCATCGGATGAGGCATTCACTACCGGATATCTCTTCAAGGCCTCCACGACAGCTTTTACGAAGAAGGACATGAACCCCAGTTTTATGCCCTGCTGTTTCTCGAACTTGTCTTTGTAGCGGGTTCTCAGCTCCATCACTTTACTCAGATCCACTTCGTTAAAAGACGTGAGCATCACAGTACTGGCTTGAGATTCGCTCAGACGTTGGGCGATGCGCGCGCGCATGCGCGTCATGGGCACACGCCTATTTTCACGATTATCAGAAACTGCACGCGTCATTGACGTAGCGGCTTTTGCATCTGATTGCGCAGGTTGAGTAACTGATCCTGTACTTGCGGGCAATTCACCGCCCTTATTGATGTATTCCAGCACATCACCTTTGGTGAGGCGGCCGTCCAGACCGCTGCCCTGGATCTTCGCAGGATCCAGTTGGTGCTCTTCCACCAGCCGGCGCACCGAAGGACTCAGGGGCATGTCGCTGCGGCTTGCCGGTGTACTGACAGTTGCTGCTGAAGATTTGGTAAGGGTGGTTGCTGTTTCATTAATAACCGCTGCCGGGGGTTTGCTGCTAGCAGTTAATGCGGTAGCAGATTTTTCCGCAGCTACTACGCCCGGCTCCAGTATGGCAATCACCTGGCCGGCGGTAACGGTGGCACCGCCCTGTATGCGTATTTCCTTGAGCACTCCATCGACAGGCGCCGGGCACTCCAACACCACCTTGTCGGTTTCGATGTCCACCAGGTTTTCATCGCGTTTCACGGCATCACCCGCTTGCTTGTGCCAGCTGACCAGCGTGGCATCCGGGATGGATTCGGGTAATTGCGGAACCTTGATTTCGATGCTCATGCCTTCTCCGAAGCGATTTTGGTCTTGGTATTTTCGCGGGCCATCACCGGCGCCGCCATTGTGCTCTTGCCCAGGGCAGCTTGTATCAATTCGTTTTGCTGCTGCTTGTGTAATTGTGCATAACCTGCCGCGGGTGATGCCGAGGCTGCACGTCCTACATAGCGCAGGTTGTGGAGTTGTGTGAGTGGCTCCTGCAGACGGTGGCGGATCTCATACCAGGCACCCTGGTTCTGTGGTTCCTCCTGACACCATACAATATCAAGAGCCTGTGCGTAGCGCTTTATGATTTCTGCGTATTCCTCATGCGGGAATGGATACAACTGCTCGAGCCGCACGATGGCGATATCGTCTATGTTTTTATCGGCACGCCGGGCTTCCAGAAGATCGTAATAGACCTTGCCGGAGCAAAATATTACGCGGCGGACACGCTCGGTTCGTAGTTCATCGATCTCCGGAATCACCACATGGAAACGCCCGTGGGTGAGATCACTGAGGCTTGAAACCGACAGCTTGTGACGCAGCAGGCTCTTGGGTGACATGACCACCAGCGGTTTGCGGTATGGCCGCATCACCTGGCGGCGCAGCATATGGAAAAGCTGTGCTGGCGTAGACGGTACGCATACCTGCATATTGTGTTCAGCACACAATTGCAGATAGCGTTCCAGGCGTGCCGAGGAATGTTCAGGGCCGGCACCTTCATAACCGTGCGGCAGGAACAGCACCAGTCCACAGAGCCGGCCCCATTTGGCCTCGCCGGCGGAGATGAACTGATCGATCACCACCTGGGCGCCATTGGCGAAATCGCCGTACTGAGCCTCCCAGATCACCAGCGCGTCCGGTTCAGCGGTACTGTAGCCATATTCAAAGCCCATCACGCCCTCTTCCGAGAGCAGTGAATCCACGACTGTAAATGATTTCTGATCCCTGGCAACATGTTCAAGTGGAACGTAGGTACTGCCATCCTTCTGATTGTGCAGTACCGCATGCCGGTGGAAGAAGGTGCCGCGACCAGTATCTTGGCCGGTCAGCCTCACCGGATAACCTGTGGTCACCAGACTTGCATAAGCAAGCAGCTCCGCGAAACCCCAGTCCATAGGAATTGTACCGGCAGCCATCTTGCGGCGCGCATCGTAAATACGCGCGACCGTGGGATGCAGCTGCACTTTTGCCGGTACGGCGTTGATTGCATCCGTGAGGAATATCAATTTCTCAGCCGGCAACCGTGTGTTCACGTTCTCGTGCCAGTGGTGCTGCTGGTAACGGCTCCAATTGACAGTGTATTGGTTGGGCACATGCGCAGTGATGCCAGGCGCTACCGGTTTTCCGGTATCCAATTGGTCGCGATATGTCTCAACCTTGGAACTTATGGTGTCATCATCGACCAGGTTCTGGTTTTTTAGTGTCCCCGCGTACAAAGCAAGCGTCGTGGGATGACTGCGGATATTCTGATACATAATGGGTTGCGTGGCTGCAGGTTCGTCAGCCTCGTTATGCCCATGCCGGCGATAACACACCAGATCAATGAATACATCCTTATGGAACTGCTGACGGTAATCAAGCGCCAGGCGTGTGACGAAGATCGCGGCTTCCGGGTCATCACCATTTACATGGAACACCGGGGCTTCCAGCATCTTAGCGATGTCGGTGCAATATGGAGTAGAACGGGCGTCGTGTGGATTGCTGATGGTAAAGCCGATCTGGTTGTTGAGAACAATATGGAGCGTGCCACCGGTGTGGAACCCGCGAGCTTGGGATAGCTGCAGGGTCTCCATACCGATACCCTGGCCGGATAAAGCCGCATCCCCATGGATCACCACCGGCAGCACAGTCTCGCCTTTCAGATCACCGCGGCGGTCTTGGCGCGCACGCACCGAGCCCACCACCACCGGGTTCACGATCTCCAGATGCGAGGGATTGAATGCCAGCGCTACATGCACCTTGCCACTTGCTGTCTGAACATCTGAAGAAAACCCCAAATGATATTTCACATCACCGGAACCTTCCTCTAACTTTGGATCATAGCTGCCTTCGAACTCGGAAAATATCTCGCGTGGCGACTTGCCAAGCATATTGATGAGTACATTGAGGCGGCCGCGATGGGCCATGCCGATCACCGTCTCTTGCACACCCAGGGTGCTGGATTGCTTGACTAGATCATGCAGCATGGCTATCAGGGAATCACCGCCTTCAATCGAAAAACGCTTTTGGCCTACATAGCGTGTATGCAGGTACTTCTCCATACCTTCGGCAGCGATCAGCGAATCCAGTATCTTGAGCTTTTCATCATCCTTGAGTTGCGCATTGGCGCGCACGCTCTCGATCCGATCCTTGATCCAATGTCTCTCATCGCCATTGGTCATGTGCATGAACTCGAAACCTAAGGTACCGCAATAGGTTTCCTGCAGCAGTGACCAGATATCCCTGAGCGGCATGCGATCGGGCCCACTGAGGGATACGCTGCTGAACACCGTGTCCATGTCGGATTCATCCAGACCATGGAATTCCAGGTCCAGATCCGGCACAGCCGGTGGCACGTACAATCCGAGGGGATCCAATTTGGCGCGCAGATGGCCGCGACCCCGATAAGATTCGATTAGCTTGATAACGGCGGCTTGTTTCTCGGCTTCGACGGGATGCAGCCCCCCGCCACCCAGCTGAGCTAGAGGACGAGATGTCCGGGCACGGGCCAACATCGCCGCTTCCACCGGTCCGCGAGGGATATCACGGGGTCCGGCCGTCCCAGACTGGAAAACACGAAAATAATCGGCCCACTCCGAGGACACCGAGCCTGGATTGTGCAGAAATTGCTCGTACAAGCTTTCAATATAAGCGGCATTGCCGCCTGAAAACGGGGTCGTCTGATAACGTTGTTGAAAGGATTCGCTCATTGCTGCCAGTAAATATGGCAACCGACCGGCATTAGGTCAGTACCTATATATATGAAAATAAATAGCAAATGATTCAAGAGACGTGCGTGTGCTATCTTCAGAAGCTAACTACTCTGGCTAAAGCTTTATAGTGTAGCTCAACAGGGCTAGAGAGGAAACGGCCGGATATTTCTGCATCTCGAAAAGTGCATTGATGCGTCAGATCCAGATAAAGGGCCGTTCTCGAAACCACACGGTAGCCAGCCATTTTTCACCGCGAATCACCGGCAAGCCGGCGTGTAGCGTATCTAGATCAGGTTGCCCTTTTGCGTCGCAGTTCAGAAAGGCTACTGCTGTGCCTTTCTCAGGAAGCACCTTGATCGCCAGTCGTGGGAATTCCGTTTCACCGCCCGCATCGACTTTATTGAGATACATAAAAACAGTGACGGTGCGTTGACCGTTCGCATCCTGTACCTGCGGCATACTATGTTCATCCACAGTAAAATAATCGTAATGCGGTTTGTATTCCTCACCTGGCAAGTAACGGAGTACCGATATGGGCTCTGCATGTGAAGCCGGCATACCCACGAGCGCCGAAAGACGTCTGCATATATAGCCCACGACCATATCGTACATGGACAACTGATAATTCATTGAGCTGCTGGTTCGCAATTTTGTCTTTAGCGGATTGCCTGTAATTGGATTAACTACGCCAGATGGTAATAACCTGGGCGCCGCAAGATTCACCAGATAATCACATAGATTATCCGCAAGAATCTGTGGGTATTCTGAGACAGCCATGGATTTATTGTTTGATAAAGATAACGTCCGTATTGTGATATCCGGATGGCGTAATTCCAATGAATGGGTGGCATGCTCCTTTACCTCAGGGATATGCTGCTGCATGATGTGGTGTATGCGCGCTTCTCCGATTTCACCTATCAATGACTTGAGACGCGATCCAGCGCAATATAAGTTTTTATTTGCCGCCTGTATCAGCCAGTAAACACCTTCCTCAAGGTTAGCCTTGACACCCGCACCTTCCAAATAACGCGTGCCAAGCGCATATTCTGAGTGCGCATCACCGAGTAATGCCGCCGCCGCCAGACATTGTGACGACAGTTTCTGCGATGCCGCATCGCTGGTGATGCTGTAAAGATAGCCCAGCACCCGCAAGGCCGGTCGATGACGGAGTTCCGCCGCCCGTAGTAGATGCCGACATGCCGCATTATCATCGTTCTCAATGACACTGCCACAAAATAGCAAACTCGCCAGATTGAAATGAGCTTCCTTGAGATCAAGGTTCGCTGCCGCGCGAAATAGTTCGACTGCTTTCAGCGGATGGCATGGCGTACCAATGCCGTTCAAATGGATGATACCCAGCAGGTTCTGTGCATCAGAAACATTATTTTCTGCGGCACGGCTTAGCCAGTCGAGAGCCGCATTGATCTCACCTCTGGAAAAATACAACGCCCCCAGCCGGTATTGAGCCTCCGGCTGCCCCGCTTGTGCGGCAATCGATAAGTCATGTATATCCGGTGCTTCATTCATAACTATTTATCCTCTCATGGGAAACATTTTAATACCAGCAGTTAAAATATGACTGGAAAGCCGGGCAAGACAGATACGCGCAAAAAACCCACTATTTCTGCTGCAAACGAGATAATGGAGATTTATACTCTTGACCGATTGTAATGGTCCAAGACCCTGACGCATCATGCTAAATCCAGAACTGAATATCACCAGTCTAGCGGCAGAGTTCAGACACAAGCGGCGCATCCAGATCCGGGATGTCATGCTCCCACATGCCGCGGAAGAATTGTATCGATGTCTCGATCAGGATGTGCCATGGGGAGTCGCTTACATAGACGGCGAACAATCCACCCTGGTGTCAGCCGACAAGCTTGCTGTCTTCACCCAGGACGATTGGGTAAATCTGAACAACAAGGTACAGGCACGAGCGGTGGATAAGTTCCAGTTTATTTACAATAGCTACATGATGGTAACCGCCTACAAGGAAAAGCGTGATCCGGGGTTACTCTTGCATTCCATGGTGGAATACATCAATGCCCCGCCATTCCTAGATCTATTGCGCGGTGTCACGGGTGTCTCCAGCATTATGAAAGCGGATGCTCAAGCGACCCGTTATATTCCGGGTCATTACCTTAAAAAGCACAATGATCAGGTAGCCAATCAATACCGAGAGGTCGCCTATGTCTTAAACCTGACCAAGGATTGGCAGGCGGATTGGGGTGGGTTGCTGCAATTTATGGACGAAAATGGCAAAGTTACCGATACCTTTCTGCCAACCTTTAATTCATTATCCTTGTTCCAGGTGCCCATGTGGCACCATGTCAGCTATGTGGCACCGTTTGTACCCCACGGCCGTTATGCCATTACCGGCTGGGGCATGAGTCGGCCGCCGACAGCATGATGGCTATTTTATAGGCTCGTCAGGGGAATCTGTGGGTAGATTAACGGATTTTAGCGCTGATTGAGGAAGCGATGCAGCTTCCGGCAGGTGGAATCGAACGTCTGCTGTTCTGATTCGTTTAGATGCTGCGAGAGGAGTGGACCGCCGTCATCGTGGACGAGTTCGCGGAGGATCTCCTTGATGCTGAGCCGCGCGAGTTCAGGTTCAAGGTAACGGCGGTGGATGATTTCACCACCCAGCATCCAAAGGTGATCGCGGTGGCGCCGCAGGGTTTTGGGTGCCAGCCCTTGCTGCAGCAGATCCATCAGGAAGGGCTTGAACGCGGTGACGATATGCTTTCCAACCGGGATATCCTCCGGTTCGTAGTGCTAGGAGCGGGGCCAGTCGGCCAGGTCCGGTACGTAGCGCTCAAGAGCCGCGGCGGCGGCGGATGGGACAATGCTGGCTTGACGAACTACCCGGCGTTTACTCCCCATGCTGCTCACCCGCCTGCTGAATGCGTGCCATCACTTTCCCGGCTTTGTATACCACGAAGCCCGGCTCTGCCAGGACTCCAACACCATTGAGGTCGCGCTGCGTCCCCGGCGCGGCTCGAAGCCGCGCTGCTCAGGGTGCGGCAAGCCGGCTCCCGGGTATGACCAACTGGCGGTGCGCCGCTTTGAGTTCATCCCCATCTGGGGTTTCGCTGTGGTCTTGCTGTATGCGATGCGGCGGGTGGAGTGCCGGCATGGCTGCGGCATCAAAGTCGAAGACGTGCCCTGGGGCATCGGCAAGCACACCCTCACTCGAGCCTATATGCTCTTCCTGGCGCACTGGGCGCGCAAACTCTCTTGGCAGGAGACGGCCCGCAGCTTCCACACGAGCTGGGAGAAAGTCAGCCAAGCGGTCGCGTGGGTGGTGGAATGGGGACTGGCGCACCGTACGCTCGGGCCGCTGCGTGCCCTGGGCGTGGACGAGATCCAGTACGGCCGGGGGCATCACTACCTGACGCTGGTCTACCAGATCGAGGCCGGTTGCGTGCGCCTGCTGTGGGTCGGCCAGGAATGCACCCTCCAGAGCTTCGAGAAGTTCTTCGCCCTCATCGGTACAGGGCTCGCCGCAAGGATCGAGTTCATCTGCTCGGACATGTGGCAACCTTACCTGAAGCTCATTGCCCGGCATTGTCCCCAGGCCCTCAACATCCTCGACCGCTTCCACATCGTCGCTAAGATGAACCTGGCGCTCGATGACGTGCGCGCCGCCGAAGCCCGGCGCATGACCCATGACGGCTACGAGCCGGTATTGAAGAAATCCCGCTGGTGCCTGCTCAAACGTCCTGAGCACCTTACCGATACCCAGCGCCTCAGGCTACGCGACCTTTTGCGCTATAACCTCCAGAGCGTACGTGCCTACTTGCTCAAGGAACAGTTCCAGCAACTCTGGGATTACGATTCCCCCACCTGGGCCGGCAAGCTCCTCGACCAATGGTGCGCGGAGGTCCTGCGCTCCCGTATCCCGCCAATGAAGAAGTTCGCCCGCACCCTCCGGGCTCACCGCGAACTCGTGCTCAACTATTTCCATGCCCGCAAGCAGTTCTCCAGCGGCGTGGTCGAGGGTCTCAACAACAAGGCCAAAGTCACCATGAGAAAATCTTATGGATTCCGTACCTTCCGCATTACGGAAATCGCGCTATATCATGTACTTGGCAAACTGCCCGTGCCAACGCTCACCCACAGTTTCTACTGACGAACTTTATAAAGCCCGTGGCAATGGCAACAGCACCGGACCTTCCGGCCGTATGTGATCACTCCAGGCCAGGATGCCATTTATTGTTGTCCGGTATTGTTCAGCTATGCGCGCGTTTTCCGCCGCCCGGACTGATGCATCATAATTCTGGACATCGTTTTTTGAATATTTCCTGAATACCGGACCCATGACGATATCTTCCAAGATCCGTGTTTTGACTGTCATGCCGAAATAATCGCATAGCTTTCTCAGTGTGCCAACAGGATCTGCGAGAAACGCATCACAATCCAGCGTCCTGAGGTTTGCGCTCGGATAACTATCGATTAATTTTAGATAAGTATCTATCTGCAAATACCAGGCAAAGGCCGCAATCTGCAAATCCGTAAGCTGTGACAATGACTCCATAGATAAAGCACTGGTACGTTCAGAATCCATGCGGATTACATTGAATAGCTTGCGTACAAAAGCGCGCCCTTCCTCGCCTTTCTTGATGATGGAAACCAGAAATTGCTCAAGGTTTGAATATAACAACAGAACGCAGTGCGTGCGTTTATGTCGGACAATCTCTACAGCAAGGTTATTGGCGGCATTCGTCGGTTTAATGAGTGTTGTTTCGCCTTCGCCGGCAGTTTTTGTCAGCAAAAACAATACGGTATTCAGCAAAGTTTGTTGCCGGCCGGCATCAAGAAAATACGGATTCCCGACGCGTTTGTAGTTGGCCATTTGCATAAGTACCGAGGGTTCACGCAGTACATTACAGATACCTTCAATAGCAAGACACCTTGAAATCAGCGTCGAACAACAGAATGCAGTATGAAAAATATAATTAATCGGTTTGATTGCAGGCGCTAGCGGCAGTCGGGCTACCAGTTTCTGTATGCTATCCAAAGATGCGCGCACCGGTTCCTGCGTCCCCGACCGGATGCGATGATCCATAAAGACAGACCGCTGGTATGCTTCTCTATCAAGCCGCAGAAATTCGTATTCCTCACTGGCAAGATCCAATGCATTCAGGTAATACTCTGCTTGGGTCGCCAATTCTTCCGGGCTGGGCATATTGGACCTATGATATGAGGAGTGTTCTTACGCCAAGAGAAAATGTAGCATAGCGTTTTTTCTTAGTCTTAAATCAAGCAACTGCCGATATGTGGCCATAGTGTCCATACCTACATCAAACAACCCGAAAGACCCTGCGTGGCAGTTAAAAGCGCTGAACACAAGCGCAACCGAACTCGCCCGCCGTGGCCAGCTTGAGGAGGCAACCAAGGTCTACGAACAAATCCTGGGGGCCGCACCCTACCATCTGCAGGCGCTGGATTTCCTTGCCACCCGTGCCTATGAACGGGGGGATACGAACCTCAGCCTCGAGCTGCTGGGGCGCTCCTTTCGCGCCAGTCGTGATAGGCCCGTTACCTATCTAAACTTCGGTATTGTGCACAAGGCACGCGGCGAGTACGAATTAGCATTGGATGCCATGGATCACGCCTTGGCACTGCAACCGGCCTATCCCATGGCCCTGCTGCACAGGGGATCGATCCTGGAAATGCTTGGTCGCCAACAAGAAGCGGTCCGCGCCTATCACAAGGCCTGGACCCAAGCCCCCGGCTTTCAGCAGAAGCGGTATTCGGAGCGGACGCCTGCGCATCTCCGGGAACTCCTCTCCCACTCGGCTGATATGATCAGACAGGCCAGAGTTAATCTACTAGATAAAGCCTTTGCTCCACTCCGTTCACAACATTATGCGGCATCACTACAGCGAGCCGGAGAATTTGCCGAACTCTATCTCGGCAATATTATGCCCAGGTATACACATGCCATGCAGCGGCCCGCCTTCCTGTATTTTCCAGATCTGCGGCCGCGGGCATTTTTTGATCGTCAGGACTTCGATTGGATCATGGAACTGGAATCCGCAACTTCCAGCATGCGCGAGGAACTGCTCACAGTGCTGCAGCATCCGGACGAACTCCAGCCGTACGTACAGTTGACAACACCGGATCCTGCGCAGTGGAAAGAATTGAACCACTCCCGGCAATGGAGCTCTTTTCATCTATACAAGGGTGGTGAACGTCAAGCACCGCAGTGCAGCCAGTGTCCGATAACCACGGCCGCCATCGAAAATTTGCCACTAGTATATACACCGAACCATTCACCGGAGATTTTCTTCTCCATTCTGAAGCCCGGAACCCATATCCCGCCCCATTACGGCCTGGCGAACTACAAAATCGCCGTGCACCTGCCGCTGATAGTACCGGCGGATTGCGCCATTCGCGTCGGTAATGAAACGCGCACCTGGACCGAAGGCCGGTGCCTCATTTTTGATGACAGCTTTCAGCATGAAGCCTGGAACAATAGCAACGAGCTACGGGCGGTGCTGATCCTGGAAGTCTGGAACCCACAGCTGTCAGCCGCCGAACAACAGGCGGTGGCAGCGGTACTGTCTGTCATTCATGATTTTGAACGCGAATATGGAGCGGCATCAGCAACGATAACCACAGCCTGAGTGATTCGCCGGATTTATGCTAGCAAGTCGAGCTTGAAGGCCAGGGTGTAACGGGGCGCATAGCAGATGCGGTTGGGCGGACGCCCCACATGGGTCAGACTGCCGTCAAAAACTACCAGCCGCCCGGGCCGGGGACTGACGGCAATTTGTGCATCCATGCCGGCATCAAAGAACAGCGTCTCGCCGCCCCATTCCACATTCCATTCCGGGGCAATGAACCACAAGGCGGTCAACCCCCGGGTATCCGGCTGGGCATCCGTGTGCGTGAACAGCATGTCGCCGTAGGCTGCATGATTGCAGTAACAACGGTAAATCTTGTATGCATTTTGGTCTGCAAACTCCTTAACCGCTGCCAGCGTCGGCTGGTAAACCGGCAGCCGGGTAGCGGTTTCCAGGGGAATATTCAGCACCCAATGGCGAAAACTGGCGGTTTCGGGGCGGGCGAACTCGTTGCGGGTGAACGCACCGCTTTCGAATGCCGCTGTCAGAGCGCTGATATCGTTGGCCGCCAGCAGGCCATCATAGACCCGGACTTCGCGCCCCTCGATGGAATGCCGCCGGCTCGCCTGCATGTTCATCCCCTCCACCTGCTTGCGGATATCAGTCCAAATCAATTGTAAGTCGCTGGGTCAGCTTTTAATATGTCCCCAATTCCCAACTCTGGCAAGCCGATATGCCACCTATGAACCGCCCAGGCCTCAGCATTCAGCAGGTGTTTGCCTCTCCTGTTGTCCATACTGTGATGCCGGAATGTCAGAGTCTGAACCAGAATCTGCGCAAACTATTTCTGCAATGGGAGAAGGATACCAGCCGTAAACGCAGCTCTGCGCCGACTCCGGTTATCAAAGTCGCGGTCTATGAAAGCGGTTTTGACCTGTTCTCAAATCCCGAGCCCGAGATCCAAACTCTCAAGCAATTCTGCTTGCAGACCCTCGGTTACGTCATCGCCCAATTGAACACCTACAGCAACGAGGATATGGCCGGGTTACGCATTTACGAACACAGCTGGTATCACCTCACCCGGTATGCGGGCTATACCGCCCAGCACAATCATCCAATGGCCTCCTGGTCGGGCGTGTACTGTGTGGATCCCGGCGAGCCGGCGCCAGAGCATCCCAACAGCGGCGCCCTGCGCTTCCTGGAGGCCCGCGGCACCGCCAGCATGTATCTGGACCCGGGCAATGCCCATCTGCAACCCCCGTACATGTTCGGCGACCTCGCCTACCAGATGGTAGCTGGACAGTTACTGCTGTTCCCTTCCTATCTGCTGCATGAAGTAGCGCCCTACTACGGCCAGCGTGAGCGCATCACGGTGGCGTTCAACGCCTGGGTGCGGGAAGCCGGCGCCCCTATGGACGCGCCCTCTCTCAAGCTGCGCTGAGCCCATCACGAACATCCGCTTGGAATGCCGTGCATGGGCAACTGTAGGCGCAGCGGCAATCGTCGTACCCCCACCTGGTTATCCCGAACAGCCGGTGTTGCTGCATTACCAGCTGACAAGCCAATTCTGCCGGACACACCAATCGGCATAGGTGGCGCGGTTACCCGCGCGCCCCTGCCACACCACCGGACATGCGGGTCCGCATCCGACGGTTCGGCGGGTAAGGCTGATCTCCAACGACCAATCGTGGAAAACCGAGGGAGTCAAAGTAAGGATTGGGCAACGCGATAGCCAGGGCGGGAGAGTTGGCATATGCGGGAGCTCGATGCGCGCACTCATGCGCAAACTGCTTCTTGCCACTCAAAACAATCACCCTTGCTAACAAGGGCCGGACCAAACAATCATGCTTATGCCTGTCGGATCTACTTCGTGACGTTCCGTGCAAGTACCGGGCTTTGCATTTCTTGGCCTGCTTACCCCATCACGCTGTCTCTATCCGCTTCCTGTTCGTCAGGCCAGCGCTTTGCCCACAGCTTCCTCCAGCTTCCCGGTCGCCCGCCCCGGGACACCCTTGCCGCTCAGCTGACTAACCCTTCCCCTTGCCGGGTAGGTAGAAGACTTCCACCTCTAAGTGAGTGCACCCTGCCGGGCGCACCATAAAAAGCGGCCCCGTTTCCGGGGCCGCAGCTTTGCACGTTATTATTGTTAGCCGTCGGTTATCAGAACTTCACGCTCACGCGGCCATAGAAGAACCGCCCCGGTGCCCGGTAGTACGTGGGCAGGAAGCTGTTGGCGAAGGCCGACATGGCGATGGGGGGTTGCTTATCAAATAGATTGCGGATACCGAAGGTGAAATCGGTATTCCACGGATCCACATGATAGGTCACTGCCACGTCATGATAGGTGGTCGCACCGATATGGTTCAGGACCGGTTGAGTACCGTGGGTGAACGGGAACGACCCAGTTAACGGGCAGCGGGCAAGCGTATTAGCGGAAGGCCCTCCCGTAGCAGTCTGAGGCAAGGTCGAGTTACAGTCCTCAACCAGGCTGCTGATGTACTGCATATCCCAGTTCGCCGACCAGTCGCCGTAGTTCCAGCTAAGGCCCAAGTTGCCACGGCGTTTCGGGATACCGCCAAAAGCGCCACCGCCGGCAGACGGGGTAGAACCAAGATTGGTGGTCGTGCCCGATATCTCCTGGCTGCTCAGAATCGGGCTGCCCACCGCGCCGGATCCGAAAGCCTCGGTCACCACAAACTGCTTGGTGAACGTCATATTAAGGGAGGCTTTGAAATCGCCGATGGCCGTGGACGGGAATTTATAATTCATCGCCAAGTCCACGCCTTCGGTCTTGATGCCGCCGATGTTGACATTGGTGTCGATAACATCGGTGACTGCACCGCTCGTGTTGTAAGCTCCGCCGGAACGCGTGATCAAGCTGCAGTAACCTGCGTTGCCGCCGAAATAGCAGCCATTCAGAATGGTCTGGGCCGGCAGCGCGCTGACCGCGTTTAGCAGGTCAATCTTGTAATAGTCCATGCTGAAGTCAAAACCCGGCATCCAGTCGGGGCTGTACACGAACCCGACGGTCCGGCTGATGGAACGCTCCGGTGTCAGGTTCGGGTTGCCGCCGATGGTGGTTTTAATCTGACCGTTCGGCTGGGTTACCGCACCCGTGGGGCACCCCACAGTACCCGGCTTGGGACCGGCTGCGCCCTTGCAGGGATCAGTCAGGCTGGGGTAGTTATCGCTGTTACCCAGGAAGAACTCGCTGATGCTGGGGATGCGGAAGCCCTGGGACCAGGATCCGCGCAACAACAGGGTATCGGTAGCCTGCCAGCGCAAGGCCGCACGACCCGAAGTATTGCTGGCTGAGTGTTGCACACCGGCACCGGCTCCACCCGCATTGCCGCCCGCCCACTTGAACTGCGACCAGCGGTTGGCGATATCCAGGCTCACGCTCTTCATGAAGGGCGCATCCGCCACCAGCGGGATGTTGAACTCAACATATTCCGCCTTGGTGTTTTCCCCGCCGTTGGTGGACTGGGTCACGTTGCCGCTGGTATTGCCTTCCTGCACCAACGCTTCGGGATGCTGGAAGCCGTCGTGCTCGAGGGATTCCGCACCGATGGCCATTCCAACCGGACCGGCCGGCAGGTTGAACAGGGTGCCGGTGATGTTGGCGGTGTAATCCCGCATGGTCTCCTGGACGACATCATGTGACTCAAATAACACGTAGTTCGCCATGGCCGGAGTGATGGTGCCCTGGCCGGTGGCCTGGTTATAGCCACCAAACCAGTTGAAGGGTACGCAACCCGGGAGCGTGTTCGTAGGTGTACCGCACTGGTAGTTGCTTGGGATATTCGCAAGGCCCGTGGGCAAATACGCCGGCCCCAAGGCATATGCTAAGCGCTCGGTATTCACCAGGCCGCTGGTGACATCGCTCTCGTAGTTATTGCCATAGTTATAGGTGGCATCCCAATCCCACTCGCTGCCAAGCATATTGAAGTAACCGTTGAACCCACCGCGGAACGCGAAACTGTCCACGTTCTGACGGAACACGCGGTTGCCCATTTCCAGCGGCCGGCGGCCGGAAAATGCCAGTTCAATGCAGCTGTTCGCGACAAAGCAGGCCGGTGCATTAGGGCCGTAGGAACTGTTGGCGATCAGATCCTTGCCAAACGGGTTGTAGGGGTTCGAGCCCGAAATACCAAAGGCCGTACCATTGGCAGCCGAAAGGCCCGGACCCAGGAACAGGGGTGAGGGCGCCAACACCTGTTGCGACACCCGGTTGTTGAAGACGCCCATGGTATTGAAGGTCAGGTTGTCAGTCAGGTCATAATGGCCCTGCACGAACAGACTGGTGCGCTCGCTGGGGGTCACCAGGTAGTTCAGGGGTGCATAGTTGAAATGGTCACTACCCTGCCAGGCCCTCAAACTGCCGAGGGTGGGATTGTTATTGGCTGGATTCGCCTGGGTCAGGTCGCATATCGAAAAGCCGTACGCAGGACCATAGTAGTTGCAGCCGGAGGGCGTCAGGCCCGAGGCATTACCATGGGCAATCAAAAAGAAACGGCCCGTGGCTGCACCGGAACTGCCCGCCGCAGAACCGCCGCCAATGTAGGGCTCCTTGGAAATGGCGCGCTGGCCGGCCCAGATCGGGCTCTGGTTCACATAGGAGGCGTTCATCACCACCCCCCCACGGTCGCCGCTGGAGCCGAGGGTGAAGTCGTATTCCTGGGTCTTGCCGTCCCAGCCGCCGCCGTCCGCATGGCCGTCAAACATACCCATGTAGGCATTAGCTTCGGCGCCATTGTAGTTCTTGATGGTGATGATATTGACCACGCCGGAGATGGCGTCGGAGCCGTAAATGGCCGAAGCGCCGTCCTGCAGCACTTCAATGTGATCCACGATGGACACCGGGATATTGTTCAGGTCCACCGCGCCGCCGAGGACCGAATCAATACGCTGGCCATTGACCAGCACCAGCAGCCGATTGGAGCCTAGGTTGCGCAGGTCGAGAAAGGTTGAGCCGTTGCCGCCGTTGTTGAACTGGGTGTTGAGCGACGAGCCCGTGGAGGATAACTGTTGCAGCACATCGCCAATGGAGGTCAGGCCGGTGGCCTTGATCTCGGCCGCCGTCACGATGGTCACCGGTTGCGCGGTTTCCACATCGGTGCGCTTGATGCGCGAACCCGTAACCTCGATCTTGCCAAGCTGGGCAGTGCTGGGCGCGGTGCTGGTCGACGGTGCCTGCTGCGCGAACACTGCCGGTGCCGAGATCGCCGAGGCCGCACCTGCTACCAGGGCGTATCGTACGGCTTTGCTGATTGAGTTGCTGCTGTTCATCCTAAAGACTCCTGCATAGTTTGAAGAGTTTGGAACCTGAACTTCCTCTTGGACGTGGGCTGCCACGTGGCCGAGGATCAAATTCGTGTATTACAGTCTCACGGCAGCAGGGCATGGGTCTGCCCACAGCGCCTAGACTGTTGTAACTCTAGCACAAGAAAATCAAATTGGAAGACTTTTGTTGTAATTCGAGTACATTATTTAGTTATTATTATCCTTGGATTGCTTAGACTTCGAGGGGCTTCATGAGTATTTATAGGGCCTATGTTGTTAATATACAACATTATCAGACCATTAATTCTTTAAAATGACGTCACTTTGCGGCAATCATCCTGGCTTTAAGAATTGACTAAAACAATCATCTCTAATGCTTAATAATAACTATAACTCATTGAAATAGCTTAATATTATTAAGATGGATGCCATCAAAACCAGCCCGCAAACCTCAGCCCGCCTTTATTACGATTTAGGCATGTCTCACGTAAGCGCCGGTAATGAACAAGCTGCCTTCAAGTCTTTTCTCGAGGCTGTCACACTGGATGACTCCCTGGCTATCGCCCATTACCAACTGGGCAATTGCCTGCGCCGTAGTGGCGATGCGGCGGCTGCCGAACAGCCCTTGAAAACCGCGATCGCCAGGGATGCGTCGCTACGACAAGCGTATATCAGCCTGGCTTACCTCTATCTAAGCCAAAGCAAGCGGGATCTGGCTGCCGCAACCTTGGCGGCCCTGGCGAGCACCCATCCGGCTGATATCAATCTGCACCATCAGGTGGCCGGGCTATTGGCGGGAATGGGCTGCCATGCCCAGGCGGTAGCATTATATGAAGGGTGTCTGCGCCACCGTCCCCGATCCAGCCAGACCCGTCTGAAGCTCGGGCAAAGCCTGCAGAAACTGGGCCGTTTTGAAGACGCGGCGCAAGCATATTTAGCGGCTATTGAGACCGACCCTGATAGCGATGCCGCCTACCTGCTGTTGGCCCACACCCGCCGTATGCAAGCCGCTGACAGCCCCATGCTCAGGCACTTCGAGACGGCAGTGAGCAATCCAAAATTAAGTGAAGAAACCATCAAATGCATTCATTTCAGCCTTGGCAAGATGTATGACGATTTAGGCAAGTATGAAGAGGCTTTCGCACATTTCCACGCTGCCAATGGTCTGCAACACCAGCGAGTTCAATTCGACCGACAAGCGTTTGTAGCTTATATAGATTCGATAAAAAAGATCTTTAACTGGGAGTTTTTCCAAAACCGGTCTGCGGTATATCAATCCAGTCCCCTGCCGGTGTTCATCGTGGGCATGCTGCGCAGCGGCACCACGCTGGTGGAGCGCATTCTTGCCAGCCATCCACAGGTGTTTGGCCTGGGCGAGACCGAACTCGTAGACAAGCTAGCCGAAGGATTGGCCACACACCTAGGCGTGCCTTACCCGGATTGCATCACCCGTCTGGATAACGCCCTGGCGGCAACCGTGGCAGCGGAATTACAGGCCCAGTGGCCTGCTGAGGCGCGCGCCGCCACGCATGTTGTGGACAAGAATCCGCTCAATTTCATGCATCTGGGATTGATCGCCTGCGTATTTCCCGGCGTACCCATTTTGCACTGTGTGCGAGACCCCCTAGATACCTGCCTTTCAATCTATTTCCAGTATTTCGCCCACACACGCAACAGCTATGCCTACGATCTTGAGGATATCGCCTTCTTTTATAAGCAATATGCCATGCTGATGGCCCATTGGCGTGCTGTTCTGCCCGCTCCGCCCCATGATATCCAATATGAGGAATTGGCACTGGCACCTGAAAAAACCAGCCGTGCTCTGGTCGCCGCTGCCGGCTTGGGATGGCATCCGGACTGTCTGCAACCGCACAAGCATGCGGCCAGTATTTCCACCGCAAGTCTATGGCAGGCCCGCCAGCCCATCTATCCGGATTCCGTCGGCCGCTGGCACCACTATGCACGGCAGCTCGATCCTTTGCGCAAAGCCCTGCAGCTGTGAATCTCAGCGCTTGAAGCTCTTTGGATTTTCTGGACACGCCGGCCTAGGCAGCGTGCAGCCACAACCAATCATCCAGCATGTCATTTATAATGACCTTCCGCAGACAACCTTGAATCAACGACGCGTATGACCGAAAACACCGATACAAATTCACTTGAACAAGCACTCAGCGCCGTCAAGAACAACGACCAGCACAGCATCCGCAAGGCCTTGCGGGCCTTTGTGCAATCCAGGGTATTCGTAAAGCTGGACCAACCCTGGGATGGCAAGAGCTTCCCTCGGAGCGACATGCGTCTGCTGTTCGTCAGCGATGGCGACAACCAGGAACGCCCGATGTTAGCGGTCTTCACCTCCAGAGCCTTCAGTGATATCTATGCGCAGGCGGCGGTGCCGTTCGATTATGTGGCGGAAGTGGATGCGGCATGGGCCTGTCTGGGTGTTCCCCGGGATGCCGGCATCATGGTCAACCCCAATTCCGTGCCCAGTTTCCGCATTGGACCGGAAGTGGCAGGCATCTTGCGGGCGGCTGCGGAAAAAGACGTGGCCGAAAAAAGTGCGCCTCGCAACATTACCGCGGCTCAAGACTGAATCATCGCGATGCTGAATCAGCAGAGCGTGCCTAACAAAGCCAATGCCCAGGCAAACCTGATGCAGCAGGCGTTAGCTCACTACCAAGCTGGCGACTACCCACAGGCGCGTACAGCCTGCGACACGCTCCTGCAACTCATGCCCCGGGATTATGCCGTGCTGCATCTGGCGGGCCTCATCGCCACCGCCCAAAAGCAGCTGCCGGCAGCCACGGAATTTCTAAAGCAGGCTTTAAGCCGTGCACCAGATGCGCAAACTGCGGCGGCCTGCTGGTGTGCACTCGGGAAGGCCCTGCGGGCAGCCGGGGATTTACGTCAGGCGGAAGAAGCGCTGCGGCGCGCCCTCTCCACGGACCCCCGAACCTGCAGCTATGCAATCGAGCTAGCCGATATTTACGCGGAGGACTGGAAATTAAACCTCGCCGTCGAAACCCTCAAAACAGCCGCCAACCGGTTTTTTAACGATCCGGTGCCGTGCGCCGCTCTCGGAAACCTGCTAATCAAATACAACAGGCAGTCTGATGCACTCATGGCGTATCAACTGGCGATCAAGCGAAAACCAGATTATGCGCAAGCCCATCTGGCCCTGGGCAGCACCTTGATGATGCTCGGCAAATTTGCCGAGGCTGAAGCCGCATTGCGTGAAGCGCTGCGCTTGGATCCGATGATCAAGGCCTACCATCAACTCGCGCAAGTCAGGAAATTCAAGCTTGATGCCGAAGATCTCGAAGCGATCACACGGCTCTTGGATCCGCAAATGAACGCCACCACGGAGGCACGGATTGATGCCTTGTTTGCACTCTCCAAAATCTACGATCGTTCACAGGACTACCGCTTGGCGTTCCATTATCTAGAGGAGGCCAGCCGGCTGCACCGTTCGAGGGTTAAATTTTCAAGCTCCGAATATGAGGCCATGGCTGATCGCATTATTGCGCTTTTCACTCCGGAATTCCTGGCCCGCTATGCCGGCAAGAGCACCTCGGAACTGGCGCCCATCTTCATCATCGGCATGTTCCGTTCAGGCACAACCCTCACGGAGCAGATACTGGCGTCCCACTCCCGGGTGCGGGGCGGTGGAGAGTTGCTGTGCATGGTCCACATCGCCAAGCAACTGGGAGAAACCTGGGAGAATCGCGGGGATGCAGCACTTGGCGACGATGCTGCCGTTATCGGTGACCTAACGCAGGCGGCCGCACGCTACCAGGAGATGAGCGCACATGTATCGGACAATACCCCGCGTTTTACCGACAAATTGCCTACCAATTTCTTTTATGTCGGCATCATCCATTTATTGTTCCCCAAGGCCAGCATCATCTACTGCCATCGCAACCCCGAGGCCACCTGTTTCAGCTGTTTTCAAAATAACATCCTCATGCCCGCCAATGGCGCGTTCAGCCACGATTTAACCGATCTCGGACGTTTCTATAAACTGCATGAGCGCATGATGGCGCACTGGCGGAAAGCGCTGCCCGGACGCATCCTCCAGGTTGAATACGAAGAGTTGGTCGAGGATCCCGAGACCGGGATCAGGCGCCTGCTGGATTTCTGCGGACTGGAGTACGAACAGCGGTGCCTGGATTTCCATTCGTCGAAACATCCAGTCGCGACTCCCAGCGTCATGCAGGTGCGCAAACCCCTGTACAAAGGTGCCATCGATCACTGGAAGAACTACGCACCTTTCCTCGGCGCGTTGTTCGACGCGCTGCGGACCGACACACCCGAGTCCGCTAACGTATAAGCTGGAACCGGGGACACTATGCTCATCAAACTCGATAACGTGCCCGAGACCGATGAATTCCAGAAAGCGCATCATCTGGCGCAGCAGGCCCGGGCGTCACCACCGCAGGCAAAAGCTCTTGCAGCCGCAAGCATAATCTGCAAGTTGCCGAAAATGGCCCGGTGCTTCCCGAGTTGCAAAAGGTTGCGCTGGCGGTACTTCGTCGTCACCCGCTCATGCAGTTTCTGGCCGTGCCCAAGCACATCATGTCGTCCATGTTCAACCGCTACGATACCGGCATGCACTACCAGGATCATGTGGATTTTTCACTGGTGGGCGCGAGCGACAAGCTACGTACAGATCTTTCGGTTACCTTGTTTCTGAGAGGCCAGGATGAATATGATGGTGGCGGGCTGATTGTGAGTTCTATGGATGGGGAACAGACCATGAAATTGGACCGCAATGAAGCGAGCATCTATCCTTCAACCCAGTTGCATCGTGTTGAGATGGTGCGCCGTGGTTCACGGCTTGCTGCCATCACCACGATCCAGAGCTTCATCCGTCACGAATCGCAGCGCGAGCTGCTGGTGGATTTGATGCGCTTGGCGCGCGCCATCCAGAACCGCGCAACCCAGTCGGACGAAGCACGGCTTGCCAACAAGATCCACGCAACCTGCTTCGGCTCTGGGCCGACTGATACTGCTTTAATTCAATACTGACACCCCATGGAACAGCAACCCGCCACCTCCACAAAATCAGACACTCGCCCCTATCAGGACATGCTGGACAAAGCCCTGGCCTATTACTATGCGGATGATTTAGACCAGGCACGCGCCCTTTCAGATGAGCTGCTGCGGATAGCGCCCAAGGAACACATGCCGCTGCATCTCGCCGGGGTCATCGCCCGATCACAGAAGCGCCTGCCTGAATCCGCTGAATTCCTGAAGCAGGCACTACACTACGCCCCCGATGCCCAAAGTGCAGCCGCCAGCTGGTGCGGACTTGGCAAGGCATTGCGGCAAGCCGGCGATCTGCGCCAGGCCGAGGAAGCCTTGCGACGCGCATGGCAACTTGATCCGGGTGTCTGTGGTTACGCAACCGAACTTGCACAGACATACGCCAACGGCTGGAAACTGGATCTTGCAATCGAGACACTCAAGAATGCGATTAACCGCCATCCGGCGGATCCTTTACCGTGTGCAACCCTCGCCAGCATCCTCACAAAATTTGGGCGCCAGCAAGACGCGATCATTGCCTATGATCTGGCGCTCAGGCGTAGCCCGGACGATCCATATATCCACCTGAATAGAGGCATCGCACTGAAGATGCTGGGACGCTTTGCTGAAGCTGAAAGTGAGTTCGTTGAAGCCTTGCGGCTCAAACCGGTGATCGAGGTCTATAGCCATCTGGGACAGCTAAAGAAATACGAGATTGCTGCGCCCGAAGTCCAAACAATGAAGAGACACTGGGATCCTAGCAACAATACACCCCTGGAAGTGCGCATTGATGCGGGATTTGCATTGGCGAGAGTTTATGATAATGCCCAGGATTACCGCACGGCTTTTGATTATTTTGAAAAGGCCAATCGTCTTAAACGAGAAACTGTCGGCCTGCCAAATACCAATCATATTAATCAAGAAAATATCGAGTTCTCAGTCGCAGACTATGCGGACATGTCGGTACGGGTGATGGCGCTTTTTACCCCGGACTTTCTGGCCCGCTACTCAGGTAAAAGCAACTCCGATCTGGCTCCCATCTTCGTACTAGGGATGCCTCGCTCTGGCACCACCTTGACAGAACAAATCCTTGCCTCCCATTCCCAGGTTCAAGGCGGCGGTGAACTGATCTTTATGAAAAGGGTGGCAAGGGTGTTGGGCGAAACTTGGGAGAGCCGGGGCAGTCAAGCGCCCGGCAGCGATGCTATGGTGGCTCAGGATCTAATGCAGGCGGCCGCGAATTACGCTGACATGACATCGCATCTATGGCGCAAATATCCGCACTTCACCGACAAGATGCCGATGAACTTTCTATATATAGGCATCATCCATCTGCTGTTTCCAAAGGCCAGAATTATCTACTGCCACCGCAACCCCATAGCCACCTGCCTGAGTTGCTATCAAATACAGTTCGGCGCTGGAAATCTGCTGTATAGCTATGATTTAACAGAATTGGGTCAAATCTATAAGATTCATGAACACATCATGGCACACTGGCGGAAAGTGATTCCGGGGCGTGTCTTGGAGGTGGAGTATGAACACTTGGTGGAGCACCCGGAAACCGAAATTAGACGCATGCTGGAGTTCTGCGGTCTGGAGTTTGAATCTGCCTGCCTCGACTTCCATACTTTGGTTCGCCCGGTGGCGACCGCCAGCCTCATGCAAGTACGTAAACCTATTTATAGAGAAGCCATCGATCATTGGAAAAATTATCAGCCGTTCCTGGGACCATTGTTTGACGCGTTGGGAATCGAGCCTGCAGCAGGCGATTTGCCCTGATTTCCCCGCCTCCAATATAAGAATGGGTCTTCGTGGAATCGAGTGGGTACTTTAGCGTGGCATTCAGGCTGCAGGCCAGGCGGAATACGGGTTGCAGGGTATCAGGTAAGTGCTGAGTGCGTGAACATGATGAAGGGTTGTCCTAGGCTGGTCGCGTATCCAGAGCAACTCCTGCCCAAGCGGGGCACGCCCAAAAGGAAATACGTGGGTACACGACAGGAAACACGGGCCTTCCCGGAGCTTTTAGTCCTGTAGACCAGGAACTATTAGTCGCCGCAGGAGACCGAACACAACCGAGCAACGATCCATAATAGTCGGGCAATATCGCTATGCTGAGGAGAATTCAGGTTTAATTACGTCAGGATAATTGGAAATCCCAAGGCGCTCCAAGCGTAACAGCTAAATCACTGGTCTTTCGTCTCTGAAAACCCATGTCTTTTCCAAAGCTATTTGTGCCAGTAAGGTACAGCCATGCTTTCAGGTGCCGATAACAGTCTTGATGTTTCCGCATCAACGCGGTCGGAGTTGCCTTTCCGCTAAATATGGCGCCCCGGGGCGGAGTTGAACCGCCGACCTTCCCCTTAGGAGGGGGATGCTCTATCCAACTGAGCTACCGGGGCGTAAACATCTTTCATCGCATCAGTAGTTGATAACCTTCCCTGGTACACCCGCCAGCCCTGCCATTCCTGGTAGGGCGCTCGCCAGCGCGAAGCGGTGCTTCGCGTGTTTCCGGCTCACCCAACTGAGCTATCGGGGCTTGGTGCTCATCATAATATCAGGGGAATAATAATCCCTGGTGCGTCTGCCTGCCTGGACTTTCCTGCCTGGGCGTTCGGGTGGATGCGAGCAGCGCTCGCATAAATGCACCGCCCTTGCCCAACTGACCTAACGGGGTAGGAATCGGCATAGGGGGCGCGGTTACCCGCGCGCCCCTGCCACACCACCGGACATGCGGGTCCGCATCCGGCGGTTCGGCGAGTTGAGCTGATCCGCGACGACCAGACGTGGCAGTCCGAGAGAATCAA